>Ga0114934_10001132_pt1 | contig 17295 bp, 32 predicted proteins | sample 4SBtaG_2_FD_99695 | JGI IMG/M metagenome (GOLD analysis project Ga0114934, IMG submission 99695) | Deep subsurface microbial communities from Kolumbo volcano to uncover new lineages of life (NeLLi) - 4SBTROV10_white metaG | ecosystem: Environmental > Aquatic > Marine > Volcanic ...
CCCCCCCGCCCCCTCGAAAAAAAACAAGAAGAACAAAAAAACAGAAACCGAGGGGGGGGGGGGGGGGGGGGGGAAAGTGAAATTTATAGCGCAGTTTCACCCACCACTGCTTAATCACCCCAACACACCGGACTCAAGTGACTTTAGCCACTCTAGGACGTCATACTTTTTACCCCCTGGAAGGGACCGCCTGCACCACTATTATAAAATCACAAACCCGCACATAGATTTGGGAGCTTGTACACTTAAGCATAGGACTTTTAATCCTGATAAAACTATTCGTTCCAAATTAATACAGTAGCCGGCAGGCCTCCACCCCAAAGTCCCAGAAGCTGATTACAGCACTGGTCTTGTAAACCAGAGGCAGAAAATAAAATTTCCTGAGACACAAACAGCCTCCTATAACTATACATCGAAAAGTCTCTAATAAAAAACCTAAAAATATTAAGACTGAACCTGTTACCCCGCCTATAAACCACCCCAACGAGAAACACTTCCATAAAATATACACGACATCTTATATACAATGGCCTTAATATACAACTAACTATAAAACACCCATAAAGTACAGTTAACAAAGCAGAGAGCACTACCACCCGCCCCACACCAGATTCTTCCACAACGGGCCCCCCATCTCTACACAGTGTAAGAGGAAACCCCCTGCCCCGCACAAACTCACCCTAAGGAGCAACCAAAAATCACAGTGTAATACGCCCCATATCGGCCCGCGCCTCTTTTTTTTTCTTTTTTTTATTCATTTTAAAATTTTTATAAAATTTTCTTATATCTATCAATATTTTACTCTATATTTATCTTATATATTAAAAGAATTTAATAAATTACTCTTTTTATGAGAGAGTAAACAATCTCTAATATATTAGATTATTTAATATAGTATACTTATATATATATATTATATGATATATATATAATTATATATATAGGCTAATAAACCCCTTCGGGGGGACGGGGGGGTGCAAAACAGGACAAAAAAATCGACTTTCACCCCAAAACAGTTGAAAGCCTGCTATAGGGGGACCATAATTCCCCATGAGGCACCTGGGGGCAAAATCGGCCCGCGCCAACCCCTTACAGCTAGGGCACAACTCCATTACCCGTCACCCCCCGTTTTTTACATACGCCGATCAGAGGTCCAACCGTTTTCCCTGTCATAAGCCCGTTTCCAAAAATAAAAAAGGACACTTTTGGCCCCTTTTTCGGAAAACAGGGCAATTTCTTGCTATAGAAATCGTGAATAAACTCATCTTTACGAATAACAATCCCTAAACTAAAATCAAAGCACCATAATCTAAAGAATAAATTTCCGCCTACGCTAAAGCCGAACTACATTTGGCTTAGTCTACTTCCACCCGCCCCACACCAGATTCTTCCACAACAGGCCCCCCATCTCTACACAGTGTAAGAGGAAACCCCCCGTCCCCAGGAAGTAATTTAATAAAAATAACAACTTTGGGAGTTGTCATTCAGGATCCTCCTGCTACCTGAGCCTCCGCCCCCCTAAGTCTACGAACCGGGGCTTCCCAGCAATGTTACACTCGTTCTCTTTTATTATTCCCCTCATAACCATTAGCTCTCTAACCACAATAATTATCCAGCGCCGCCACCTCCTCATATCCCTACTAGCCCTCGAAGGAACAATCCTAACTTTGACAATTTTAGTGGTACTACACACCCCCCAAGAACTATTCCTCGCACTTATTATATTAACAATAGGAGCCTGTGAGGCCAGCCTAGGACTTGCATGCCTCGTCGCCATAACACGATCATATGGAAACGACTTTTTTACTTCAATCTCCTGCTCTAAATGCTAAAGCTAATTTCATACTCCACAAGACTGCTCCTGCTACCCCTCATAAATAAAAAAATAATATGACATACCACCAGTATCTCCCTGCTTGCCGCCACCACAGCATCCTTAAACTCTCTGACTTCTCCACTAGCCACTCACACCACCTACTGTATACCCATCACACTAGACAGCCTTAACACCCCCCTAATTACATTAACACTATGAATCTCCAGACTAATAATCACATCTAGACAAATAACCCAAATTACAAAAAACAAACCGGCCCAATTCACAACCATAGTCCTACTTCTTAACCTCATTCTATTACTCACCTTTTCTACAAGTAACATAATAATACTTTACATCGCATTCGAAGCCTCACTAATCCCCACCCTCCTCCTTATCCTCGGCTGAGGCTACCAACCAGAACGACTGCAAGCAGGAATATATCTTATAATATATACTATCACTGCCTCCCTTCCACTACTAGCTAGAGTCCTATGACTTTATAGGAAAAACGACCACCTATCTATACTAATAAAGAGATGAGCCCCCGCAGTAACTCAACACAATACACTAAGACTATGATGATTAATAACCGTAATAGCCTTTATAGTAAAAATACCAATGTTTCTAACTCACTTGTGACTCCCCAAAGCACACGTAGAAGCCCCTGTAGCAGGATCTATAATTCTAGCCGCCATTCTACTAAAACTAGGAAGGTACGGATTGATACGAACTAGGCAAATACTATCATGAGTAAACCCCTGCCTCACACCCCCTGCATCTGCAGTCGCAATGTGAGGCGCATGCGTAACAGGAATCATTTGCACACGGCAAACAGATATAAAATCACTCATCGCCTATTCCTCTGTAGGACATATGGGACTCTTAATCGCTGGCACCATATCTAACTCAACCTGAGGTTGGTCCTCAGCCTTAACAATAATAATCGCCCACGGCCTATGCTCTTCAGCAATATTTTCCCTTGCCAACATAACATACGAAACAACCCACACACGCAGCCTACTCCTTACCAAGGGACTAATCAACCTATTCCCCGCCATAACTATACTCTGATTCATTATATCCGCAGCTAACATGGCAGCTCCCCCCAGAATCAACCTTATAAGAGAAATCATACTTATCTCTAGTACCCTTAAAACCTCTCTCATCCTAACCCCCCTGCTAGGATTCCTAGCATTTATTGCCGGCACCTACTCCCTAGTACTATACACATCCTCACAACATGGATGACCCCCCTCATTTCTTAACCCCCTAAACCTTACTAACCAACGCAACTACTCTGTAATTCTCTCCCACGGCATCCCTATCATTTTTTTAATCAGGGCCCCGGAACATATTTCTTTATGAACTTGGCCTCGTAGTTGAAAAACAACATTAAACTGCAACTTTAAAAGTGTATAATATACCAAGGCCTGAAAGCTTTTTAGTATATAAAGTACATCTGCCTTCCAAGCAGAAAGACTAACCAACACTAGAAAAGTTAAGTAAAGTAGACTAAAAAAGTCGTCGGGCTCATACCCTGAAAATGAGAGACAGCTCCTTCACTAATGAGGTAAGCTAAGTTAAGCTCTCGGGCTCATGCCCCGAATATGAACTAACCATTCCCCCATTTAAATATAGTTTGATTCTAGCTAATAAATTCATTTCCCCAAATAAATATACATGCAAGAATACCAAGCCCGTGAAAATAAAAGCCTTACCTAAATGAAAGCACCAATTAGATTAAAGGATACTCAAAACACTTATCATTCACGCCTGCAGTAACAAACACTGAAGAAATTATGAAAGTAAGACTCGGATATTGGGAACAAGTTGATCAAATTCGTGCCAGCAATCGCGGTTAGACGACAGACTTAAGGAATTAACACAGATGAATCATGGCAAAAATAAATTAATTCAATGGTTCTATAAGAGGATTAACACACTCAACCCCATATGCCTAAAATAACAATGAAAGCTCGGACCAAAACGGGGATCTGATACCCCCTTATTCCCTGCCTTAAACCACTCTCTGGGTACTACGAACACATGTTTAAAACTTAAAGATCTTGGCGGTATCTTATCCAATCAGGGGAGCCTGTTCCTTAATCCGATGATCCACGTTTACCTCTACTATTATTTGATTAACAGCCCGTGTACTGCCGTCGTAGAGCCCACCCTGCAAAGGAAGTGAGCAACCTAGAACATCTCCACTGACGTCAGGTCGAAGTGCAGCCCATATAATAGGGAGAATGGGCTACAGTGCATATAGAATAGAGTGAAGCAAGAGAAATCCTGCCACGAAAAAGGACTTGATAGTAAAAGACAAATAAAATATGTCTTAGAATATGGTAATCTGAGATGTGCACACATCGCCCGTCACCCTCGCCGAAAGGGGAGGTAAGTCGTAACATAGTAAGTGTAACGGAAGTTGTACTTACCCAAGTCAAAGCATAAAAGATGCATCCCGCTTACACCAGGAATATGGCCCCACGCCTGACTTGATTTAATTAAATACCCTGCCCACCCTACAATACAAACATGAAGCAATATAATAGCGCACTACAACTATTTTCTCCACATAGTACTGAAAAGGAACCCCCATAAATCCAAAAATACTACTTAAACTAGGTACTTTTTGCATCACGGCTTTGCAACCACACCCCTAATGCTAAATCCCGAAACTGAAGCGAGCTTAGGCGTCGGCAGCTCAGCGCCCAGAACCTACTGTTACACTAGCACTCCAAGACCGCACCTAAGAGGCTACATACCACCCGCGCTCAGTTATAGCTGGCCCTCCCCGAAATCTATAAAAGTAGAAATTACATAAACATGTAAATTAATATAGTAAAGGCCCAGCTCTACTACACCATTAATAAAACTAAGAAAACAACAAGGTATATACGCTTAAAATCAGCTACTTCAACAAGTCGTTATACACGACCTTAACCTTCAATATAAATAACTAACAAAAATAAATATACAGGAGAGACCATTACCCAACCACCCCGTATTTTATACACTGCAAAGATAAGTATTACAAATAAATTAGCGAAAAACAAATGATAGCAAAATAAATAAAAAATAAAAACCTGTGTAAGGAACTCGGCAAAAAGGTCTTCGACTGTTTAACAAAAACATTGCCTCCTGACCCCCTACCCCACACCATATGAGGTACGTCCTGCCCAGTGAACTAAGGTTTAAACGGCCGCGGTATACCTGACCGTGCAAAGGTAGCATAATCATTTGCCTTTTAATTGGAGGCTAGTATGAATGGATAAACGAGGGACCAGCTGTCTCACACAAGCCCCTAAAAATTACCCTCTAGGTGAAGAGGCCTAGATCACACTAAAAGACAAGAAGACCCTATAGAGTTTTACTTATACGTACCAGCCTAGAATAAAAAAAATCTAGGCGGAAACTTAAAAGTTTGGTTGGGGCGACCAAGGAACAAACCCACCTTCCTGAAAAAACCGAACTAAATCTCTCTCCAGATCCTTGAAAAAGATAAAAAAAACAACACTACCTTAGGGATAACAGGCTAATCTCCCCAGAGAGCCCAAATTGACGGGGAGGGTTGGCACCTCGATGTTGGCTTAAGACAACTCCTAAATGCAGCAGTTTAGATAAGTTGGTTTGTTCAACCATTAAAGTCTTACATGAGCTGAGTTCAGACCGGCGCAAGCCAGGTTAGTTTCTATCTTTAGTACCAACAAAGTGCTCATCAGTACGAAAGGACCTTGCAGCACGTATAAAATACCAAAAAAGACTCATTATAATACCACATTATACAACCCCCACTAAACAAAATACCGGGGAGTTGGCAGATTAGTGCTCCTGACTTAGGATCAGGCCAAGGAAGTTACTTCCACCCCCCAGGCTCATCGTTTACAGGAAACACAGGATTTTGAAAATCCTCAAAAGACGTTCGACCCGTCTATGATCCTTCCCCCCTAGTTTAAATAGAACCTCTGATTTGCAATTAGAACGTAGGGCAATCCTGAGGGGAAGTTGGGGTGGCAGAATAGTGCAATAGACTTAAACCCTAAAAATGAAGACCCTTCCCCCAACAAATGAAGATGTCCCTAACCATTTACACCTTAATAACATACATCATAGCCCTTCTAGCCATAGCATTCTTTACACTTCTAGAACGTAAAGCATTAGGATATATACAAACACGAAAAGGCCCTAATAAAGTAGGAATTGCTGGACTCCCACAACCCCTTGCAGATGCTCTCAAACTCTTCACCAAAGAACTCTCCTACCCCACACCCTCAAACTCTTACCCCATATTCATAGCACCTGCGCTAGGCCTATTCCTAGCCCTAATACTATGATCAATCATACCCCACTCAAATCCATCCACCTTTATTCCATTTAGAGTATTACTATTTCTATCGATCTCTAGATTCAACGTATACACAACACTAATTGCAGGTTGAGCCTCCAACTCAAAATACGCCCTCCTAGGAGCACTCCGAAGTGCCGCCCAAACAATCTCATATGAAGTGAGGATAGCCCTAATCCTCCTATCTCCCCTAATTTTAATGTACTCCCTCAACCTATTAAGGCTACACGCCAACCACCTTACACCACTCACATTAATACTGCCCCTTCTAGCAACCACCTGATTCACCACCACCCTTGCAGAAACCAACCGCACCCCCTTCGACTTTGCAGAGGGAGAATCTGAATTAGTCTCAGGATTCAACACAGAATATAGTGGGGGGGCCTTTGCACTAATCTTCATAGCAGAATATATAAACATCATCATTATAAGCTTAATCTCCAGTGCACTCTTCCTCTCCACCCCCCTCAATCTCCCCTTAAAAGATATTATATTAGTAACATTTACAACCTCCCTAGCATTTCTATTCCTATGGGCCCGAGGAACCCTCCCACGAATACGGTATGACTTACTAATAAATCTAACATGAAAAACATTCCTCCCCCTCTCTCTTACCATACTACTCCTAGTCCTACCCCTGACAGTATTAATATGGTATCGCGCCGGATAGAACGGATAACTCTGATGATGTTAAATATGGGCCCAACCCCCGATACCTGCCCACGCAATGAACCTACTTTATATCTCCTGCATACTAGCCATCTTGATCCCACTCATACTTCTCCTCGTTATCTTTGCCCTAACCATACGCAGAGAAGAAGACCGAGAAAAAAAATCTCCCTTTGAATGCGGATTCGACCCAAAAAGATCTGCCCGGCTACCCTTCTCCCTCCGCTTCTTCTTACTAGCAGTCATCTTCCTAGTATTTGACATCGAAATCGTACTTCTCATACCCCTGCCCCTCTCCCTCTCAAACAACACTATCATCGACCCACTACTGAGAGGAACCTTATTCATCCTCATCCTAATCGCAGGCCTGCTTCATGAATGAAATGAAGGCTCCCTAGACTGAGGAAACTAAAACAAAGAAAGGGCCGGAGCAAAATTAGGCTTCTAACCTAAATTTTGAGAGGTTCGACTCCTTTCCCGTTCTTATGACCTCAACTCTCCCCTCCACAACACTCTTTACCCTGACACTAATAATAGGGACACTAGTATCAGTATCTTCCCCCAACTGACTAATAGTCTGAGCAGGAATAGAAATCAACCTCCTCTCCTTCATCCCACTGCTAGCCCAATCAAACACTAATCAAGAAACTGAGGCCGCCATCAAATACTTCCTCGCCCAAGCCCTAGGATCAAGAATCCTTCTACTAGCAGGCCTAACAATAACAAACCCAAACATAACAATAATTTCTACAACAACAAGAACACTACTCATAATAATTAGACTCTCAATTAAGATGGGGGCCGCACCCTTCCACTTTTGATTCCCCCATGTCATGAGCTCAATAAACTGGCACTCTTGCATCCTCCTAACAACCTGACAAAAAATTGCCCCCATCTTAATTATAGCCTCCACTTGCCCAGGCCTAAAATCTAAAACACTCATAATTATAGCAATAACAAACGCACTTGTTGGTGGCATCGGAGGAATAAACCAAACTCAGCTTCGACCACTCCTAGCATACTCCTCCATTGGACATATAGGATGAATATTAAGAACAACCTGCATTAGACAATCCCTAACCTATCTATACCTTATATTATACATCCTAATCGCACTAGCACTAATACTTACTCTCCTACATACACACCAAACAACCCGAAACACCTCAACATTATTTAAAGACAACACACTAAGATCAATAAGAATTATAACCCTATTACTATCCCTCGGGGGACTCCCACCCCTCCTAGGATTCCTACCAAAATGAGCCGTCATTGAACAACTCACAAGGATAAAACTGCCCCTCCTCACCAGCCTTCTAATTCTAGGCTCCTTAATAAACCTATTCTACTACCTCTCCATTATAATAAACATTAGACTAACGTCTCATAAAACCAGCTTTCTACCTAACACAACAAACCCCTCCCCCCTCCCCACAGTACTCGCAGCCCTCACCCTGGGGGTGACGCCATACACACTGACACTAATATATGCGCTGACTTTGCTCAACAAACCACAAGGACATTGGAACTCTCTACTTCCTATTCGGCGCCTGAAGAGGCCTTCTAGGAACATCTATAAGACTACTAATCCGAGCAGAACTCGGGCAACCCGGGGCCCTTCTCGGAAGAGACCAACTATATAACACTATCGTAACAGCACACGCTTTTCTCATAATTTTCTTTTTAGTAATACCAGTAATAATCGGAGGATTTGGAAACTGATTAGTTCCCCTAATACTAGCCCTCCCAGACATAGCCTTCCCACGAATAAATAACATAAGATTTTGACTTCTCCCGCCCTCCCTCACACTATTAATCGCCTCAGCAGCAGCAGAAAAAGGAGTCGGCACAGGATGAACAGTATACCCCCCCCTCTCAAGAAACATCGCCCACGCAGGACCATCCGTAGACCTAGCCATCTTCTCCCTCCACCTCGCAGGAGCATCTTCAATTCTAGGAGCCGTAAATTTCATCTCCACAGTAATAAATATACGCAGAGAAGGATATCGGATAGAACGAGTACCCCTATTCGTATGAGCAGTAAAAATCACAGCAGTGCTCCTCCTCCTCTCCCTCCCCGTCTTAGCAGGAGCCATCACTATACTACTAACAGACCGAAACCTTAACACATCCTTCTTTGACCCCTCAGGAGGGGGAGACCCAGTCCTCTTCCAACACCTTTTCTGGTTCTTTGGCCACCCTGAAGTATATATTTTAATTTTACCAGGATTTGGAGCTATTTCACACATCGTAACACACTACTCCGGAAAAAAAGAATCCTTCGGAACCCTTGGAATAATCTACGCCATACTAGGCATTGGAGTACTCGGGTTTATTGTATGAGCCCACCACATATTTACAGTTGGAATAGACGTTGATACCCGAGCCTACTTTACTTCCGCCACTATAATCATTGCAGTACCAACAGGAATTAAAGTGTTCAGTTGACTTGCCACAATTCATGGAAGACGAATAAAATATGAAACCCCCATACTCTGAGCATTAGGATTTATCTTTCTATTCACCGTAGGAGGCTTAACTGGAATCGTTCTCGCTAACTCCTCAATTGATGTAATTTTACACGACTCATACTACGTAGTAGCACACTTTCACTATGTGCTCTCAATAGGAGCAGTATTTGCACTGTTTGCTGCTTTCCACCACTGATTCCCCCTTATAACCGGAATAACCCTCCACCAACGATGATCTAAAGTACACTTCTTTCTTATATTTATCGGCGTAAACCTAACCTTTTTTCCCCAACACTTCCTCGGACTCGCCGGAATACCCCGACGATACTCTGACTACCCAGATGCCTTCACTAAATGAAACGTAGTATCATCCATCGGATCTATAATCTCTTTCGTAGCCCTTCTACTATTCATCTTCATCCTATGAGAAGCCTTAGCGGCCCAACGACCAATAATCGTCTCATCCCACCGCGCCACCTCACTAGAATGACAAGACCTGACTCCACCAGACTTCCACAATATACCAGAACAACCATTTATAACTACAAATAAATAAAACAACATAAAATAAAATAAGTAGAAGCCAAATAGGCACCTAACTGTTAACTAGGTATACGCCGGCATAACCCGGCCTACTTAAATGCCACTATGAGGACAACTAGGATTCCAAGACGCCGCTTCCCCCATTATATCAATACTTATTGGATTTCACGATCACGCTATACTAGTACTAACTATGGTAATAACCTTTGTAGCCTACGCCATAACAGCATTAATAATAAACAAACTCTCTTGCCGAAACATTCTAGAAGCACAAGGAGTAGAGACTATTTGAACAATCTTGCCCGCCATCACCCTTCTATTTCTAGCCCTCCCCTCCCTACGTCTACTCTACCTCATAGACGAAGTGAGAAACCCCCAAGTAACTTTAAAAGCCATTGGACACCAATGGTATTGAAGATACGAATATTCAAACTTAAATCACAATATTCAATTCGACTCCTACATAACCCCCACAGAAGACCTTACCCCTGGGCAATTCCGCCTATTAGAAGTAGATAACCGAGCAGTCCTCCCCTACAAAACAGACGTACGAGTCATCACAACCGGCGCCGACGTAATTCACAGCTGAACAGTCCCAGCCCTAGGACTAAAAGCAGACGCCATCCCAGGACGCCTTAACCAAATAGGACTTAATATCTCCCGACCAGGAGTCTACTACGGCCAATGCTCAGAAATCTGTGGTGCCAACCACTCCTTTATACCCATCGCCCTTGAAGCTATCTCCCTAGATAACTTCCAAAAATGACTTATCTCCCTAGACGAAACTACTACACCAGAAGATCAAATTAAAGAGATAGTAGTAAAAATAATCCTGCCCCAAAAAACTAGACACCTGGACTCCCTAGAAGTAAGTCAAAGAGCCCCAGTTCAAACCACCATAAACTCTATCGCCAACAACCTTAAACCAGTAAACAATTAATTAAATATATAAAAAATCCGCACTAACACCAAAACTAAATAGAGAGGTAAACACATAATAAAAAGGAACCTACAAAATTCCCACCGCAAACAAGCCCCCCCTAAACCCCTGTAAAGAAAACCACAACCCAAATTACCCCCAGCTCATAAAATAAGCCTAAGTTTTTATAGTCCAAACCCCCTACCACAACATAACATATAATAAAAGAAGACCCCTAGCACTTAAATACACCTTAAAACATAAAATTACAATAGCCCAATACCAAAACTACCTTACTCAAAATCTACTCAGCCCCTAAACCCGCTACAAAGCAAATAATAGACCCCATAGACACAACACCGCCCAAGATTAATCCCCCAAAAATAAGCCCAGAGGAACTAGTTAAATAAAAATAACATGGGATTGTCAATCCCAAATTACTCCTAGAGTGCTCCTCTATGCCACACCTATCCCCCATAAGTTGAATTATCGCAACCACTACCTTCTACCTCCTACTCACAATATTTATAACACTCATCTGATGACAACAACCCTCCGTATTCCCAGAAATCAATGTAAAATCCAACTTAAACCCCCGCACATGAAACTGGTCCTAGCAAGATGGCCGAGAAACAGGCAGAAGTTTGTAGCCCTTCCAACGGAACTAAAATCCTCTTGCTACATGCCCCGACAACCATTTCACTTAGTAGAATTCAGCCCATGACCCCTAACAGGATCTCTAGGAGCACTCACTCTAACCCTCGGCCTCACCGCATGATTCCACAACATAGGAATAAAATGTTTAATACTAGGCCTTCTAATCATTGCACTAACTATAGTACAATGATGACGAGACATCATCCGCGAAGCTACGTACATAGGACTACACACCACATATGTAATCTCAGGCTTACGATGAGGAATAATCCTATTTATCACCTCAGAAGTAATATTTTTCTTCGCATTCTTCTGAGCATTTTTCCACAGAAGACTAGCACCCACACCAGAACTAGGCTGCGCATGACCCCCCACAGGAATCCAGCCACTTAACCCCTTTTCCGTCCCACTCCTAAATACCGCAGTACTCCTAGCGTCCGGGGTCACCATCACATGATCTCACCACAGACTAATAGAAGGAGACCGAAAAAGAGCTTTACAAGCACTAGCACTTACAGTATGTCTCGGAGTATACTTCACATTCCTCCAAGCAGGAGAGTATTGAGAAGCCCCATTCACAATCGCAGATAGAATCTACGGATCAACCTTCTTTGTAGCCACAGGATTCCACGGCCTACACGTTCTAATTGGATCAACCTTTCTAGCCGTATGCCTCATACGAATACTTATATTCCACTTTTCTCCTGGACGGCACTTCGGGTTCGAAGCCGCCGCCTGATACTGACACTTCGTCGACGTAGTATGAATTTTCCTATACCTATGTATCTACTGATGAGGCTCTTTGTAAATTAGTGTATGGAGCACAAAAGCCTTTGAAGCTTAAAGATAGAGGTTCGAATCCCTAATTTACAAATGTCTGTTACAATTTTATTTATACTTACCCTCGCATTCTCCCTCGCAATTTTAAACTCCTATACCCCTCTCACCCTAGGAATCTGAATTATAGCCCTGGCCCTCACAACAGCCCTACTAACAAGAACAGCTACATTCTCCTGATTCGGACTAATAATCTTCCTAATTTATATTGGAGGAATACTAGTAATATTTGCCTACTTCCTTGCAATTCAACCAAACCAACAACTAAATATTTCTCCCAGCGCAATCACTGTAGCAACTACACTATTACTCACCCCCCTACTAACAACTCACACAAGGCTACTTCACTCCCCCCAAACCCAAGCCCCCTGAATCACCACCCTTATTAGCCCAATTAACACCCCATCTCTCCTACTCCTAGGACTAGTACTACTTCTGGCCCTCCTTACCGTAGTTAAAGTGTCCTCTTCATTCAAAGGACCCCTACGACCATTCATCTATGTTTAGACCCACACGAAAATCCCACCCCGTTTTAAAAATTATAAATAACAGATTGGTAGACCTACCCACCCCCTCAAACCTATCAATTTGATGAAACTTTGGATCTATATTAGGACTATGTTTGATTCTACAAGTACTAACCGGGCTATTCTTAGCCATACACTACACCTCCCACGTAGACCTAGCATTCTCGTCAGTAACCCACATTTCACGAGACGTAAATTACGGCTGACTCCTACGAAACCTCCACGCTAATGGCGCATCCTGATTTTTCATCTGTCTATACCTACATGTAGGCCGAGGAATATACTACGGGTCTTACAAATTCATAGAAACCTGAAACCTTGGAGTAATTATCCTTATTATAACAATAGGAGCAGCCTTCATAGGATACGTTCTCCCCTGGGGGCAAATAAGATTCTGAGGCGCCACCGTAATTACAAACCTATTATCCGCAATCCCCTACATTGGGAAAACAGTAGTAGAATGACTATGGGGGGGATTCGCAGTAGACAACGCCACCCTAAACCGATTCTATGCACTTCACTTTATTCTCCCCATAGTAATTATAGCAGCCTCAGCACTACACCTACTATTTCTACACCAATCAGGCTCGAATAATCCACTAGGATTAGAATCCAACATAAACAAAATCCCCTTCCACATTTACTACACAGTAAAAGACCTGGCCGGCTTTGTACTACTCCTTATAACCCTCTCTATGGTAGCACTATTCTACCCTAACCTCCTCGGAGACCCAGAAAACTTCCTCCCCGCAAATCCACTAGTAACCCCAGTACACATTAAACCAGAATGATACTTCCTCTGGGCATACGCAATTCTTCGATCAATCCCCAACAAACTCGGGGGAGTAGTTGCTATATTCGCCGCCCTCCTCATCTTACTAATCTTACCATTCATTAACACCCAACCTCGACGCGGCAACCAATTCTACCCACTCAACCAAATCCTATTCTGAACAATAGTAGCAAATAGAGTACTACTCACATGAATTGGAGGACGACCGGTAGAACCCCCCTACGAAAGACTCGGACAAGTTATAACCCTAATATACTTCGTCCTAATCCTGATGAACCCCCCACTCGCCCACGCCACAGAAGCCTACACCAAATAAGATTTTAAGTTAAAACAAACTAGAAGCCTTCAAAGCTCCCAATGAAAAAAAATTCAAATCTTGATGATAACAGACATCTTTTCCTCCTTCGACCCCTTTATTAACCTTATATACCAAAAATCAAGCCCCTCGTTCTGACTTATATCCCTTCTAGTACTGCTCCCCCTACACGCAACATTCTGACTAACCCCCACCAAAATAACCTCCCTAATATCTTACCCCCTAGAAATTATAAGATCACAAACAAAACGATCCTTAGGAACCCACCTAAAAGGAATACAAACCACCATATCAGCACTATTCCTTATACTAATCTCTACAAACCTAGTAGGCCTAATCCCCTACACCTTTAGGATGTCCAGGCACTTAATCATAACCCTCACACTAGGACTCCCAATATGACTGTCATTAATTATATCAAGCCTAACACACGCCCCATACTCCTTCATCGCAGGCCTTCTCCCCAGAGGAGCCCCAGACTGACTAAACCCCTTTCTAGTAATAGTAGAAACCCTCAGAATTAGAGTCCGCCCCGTAACCCTCTCTTTCCGACTAGCAGCAAATCTAACAGCAGGACACATTATTCTAGGACTAATTGGAATTTATACAAGAGCCGCACTGTTCACCTCCCTAACAGCATTCCTAGCACTACTAAGAATCCAAACTGCATATATTTTATTCGAAGTAGGAATCTGCCTTATCCAGGCATACATTTTCTGCCTCTTAATCACCCTGTACGCAAACGAACACCCTTCCCACTGATTGAGAGCTAAAAGCATAACGGTTTCGGCCCGTTAAGAGATGGAAAAACCATCCTCAGTCCAGCCCGGGTAGTTTATAAAAACATTGAATTGTGGTTTCAAAAATGCGGCCCCCCCCCCGCCCCAAGCCATGGCCAAAAACACAACACAAACTAAGATAGTCAGAAAAACACTCTTTCTCCTATCCACCCTTACAGCCCCCCCCATACTCTTCCACCTTATAAAAATAAAGACAACGCTAGTAGAATGAAATATTATAAGAACCACAACAACAACCATCTCACTCCCCGTAATCTTAGACCCACTAGGACTTTTATTTTCAACTACAGTACTCTTCATCTCCGCAAACGTAATAACATTCTCCACCACATATATAAACGAAGAACACAACATCAAACGATTTAACTACCTGGTTCTACTCTTTGTATTATCTATAAATTTACTTATTCTAATCCCACATATAATAACCCTCCTAATTGGATGAGACGGATTAGGAATTGTATCTTTCCTATTAGTCATCTACTACCAAAACCCCAAATCACTCGCAGCAGGGATAATTACCGCCCTCACCAACCGAATTGGAGATGCCCTGCTTCTAGTCAGAATTGGATGATCCTTAAACCAAGGCCATTGATACGTCACTCAAATATCCCAAACAAGAATAACCTCCATAACATGCATCACTATCATACTAGCCGCAATAACAAAAAGAGCCCAACTGCCCTTTTCAAGCTGGCTACCCGCAGCAATAGCAGCCCCCACACCAGTTTCAGCCCTAGTACACTCTTCCACCCTAGTCACGGCCGGAATTTTCTTATTAATTCGATTCTACCCAATACTAAGAACCAATAATATATTCCACAAAACCCTGCTTCTCGCCGCGAGAGCTACCATATTAATAGCAGGAATAAACGCCATAGCAGAATGTGACTTAAAGAAAATTATCGCGCTATCCACCCTCAGACAACTGGGAGTAATAATAAGAAGAATTGGTATAGGACTGCCGTCTCTAGCCTTCTTTCACCTCATCACCCACGCCCTATTCAAAGCACTTCTATTCATTTGTGCAGGGACATTGATTCACACACACCACCACTCCCAAGACCTCCGAACCATAGGAAACCTAAGACAGCAAATACCCCTAACCATAGCCACCCTTCTATCCGCGAATATAGCCCTATCCGGGCTCCCCTTCATAGCAGGATTTTTCTCGAAAGACTTAATCATCGAAATAGCATTATTTAACCCAACAAACACGATCATCATAACCATATTCTTGACCGCAACCATCCTAACAGCTATATACTCCCTCCGCATAACCATAACAGCCCTCGCCCCCAGCAACATAGGCCTCCCAAGACAAATAACCTCCGACAAAGATATTAACACCACCACCCCCATAATAATACTCGCCACAGGCGCAATCATTGGAGGGGCCCTCATAAACTGACTAATTATATCCCCTTACCAAGAACCAACCCTACCACCACTAATAAAATGATCCCCCCTCATAGTAACCCTCCTAGGAGTAATAATAGCTTACCTAACAACCACTTCGACACCCTCACACGCAATAAAAAGAAGACCGCTCCACCACGCAAACGCATTAATATGATTCAGCTCTCCCCTCTCAACCCAACAAATTCTAGCCCTCTATCTCCCCCTTGCGCACAACCTACTCAAAACTATAGACCACGGATGAACAGAACTGCTAGGCCCCCAAGGAATAGTAAAAACAACCAAAATTACTACTCGCCTAATACAACACACCCAAATACCACAAATCACAACGCACCTAACCATAATCACCCTCATGATTATAATACTAAATATCTGTCAAGATAGCTTAAACCTAAAGCAGGGCATTGAAGAAGCCAAGATGGCAATAGCCTCCTGACATAACATATTTATAGTATAAAAATTACATTGGCTTTTCACGCCAAAGATATGAACTTCATTAAATATTATGAAAATTATATACCAATGCTGCACGCCGCGCAAAGAGGAAAAAAAAAAAAAATCTGGGCCGCCCTACGATCTGCCCGCTCTCGGCTCCGCCGCGCGCTCGCCCCTCTTTAGGCCCGCGCGCCAATATCACCCCGCTTTGCACTACATCTCTTCCTCCCACACCTTCTCCCCAGTATTGATTGACTTCTCTCCACCATTTGCCCAAACGTTTATTTGATGGCATTAAACTCTCCATCCACCTATTCCTCCTCTCCCCCCACCACCTCACAGCCCCACACTTAGCCATACTAGCATATAAACTCTGGCACCATAAATCTCTTCCTCTCTCCCCACCCCCTCTCCCCTCAAGACAACTTAGGAGAGATCTAGACGGCCTCTTTAGTGATAGCAGAGGAAATTGTACCTCCATCACCTCACACAACATCAGCCTACGCTGAGACTCTCTTAATGAAAAACAATTAAATCTATATCTTAGTGGGATGCCCGCCGACTCCCCCATCAGAGTAACCATAGTTCCTAAAAGCGCACTCCACGAGGGGGGGGGGGGGGGGGGGGGGGGAGAGGAAATACTACAGCTCGCACCCCCACCACCTCACAGCCCCACACTTAGCCATACTAGCATATAAACTCTGGCACCATAAATCTCTTCCTCTCTCCCCACCCC
>Ga0114934_10001136_pt1 | contig 17278 bp, 14 predicted proteins | sample 4SBtaG_2_FD_99695 | JGI IMG/M metagenome (GOLD analysis project Ga0114934, IMG submission 99695) | Deep subsurface microbial communities from Kolumbo volcano to uncover new lineages of life (NeLLi) - 4SBTROV10_white metaG | ecosystem: Environmental > Aquatic > Marine > Volcanic ...
TAATTAATAATTAATAATTAACCATTATACTAATACCCAAACAACGGATACTGATTCGTTAACTTAATCACTTGTTGTTTTACATCATCAATAATTTTCTCGTCCTCAATATTAGAAATAACCGCATCAATCATATCCACAATTTGCGGCATCACATCTTCTTTCATTCCTCGCGTCGTAATAGCCGGTGTTCCTACACGAATGCCTGAAGTTTGAAATGGCGAACGGGAATCAAACGGCACCATATTTTTATTAATTGTGATATGTGCTCTTTCCAGCGTTTTTTCAACTACTTTACCTGTAATTTCAGGAAATTTTGAACGCAAGTCAATCAGCATTAAATGATTATCTGTGCCACCGGAAATCACCTTATATCCTTTTTTTACAAAATAGTCTGACATCACTTGGGCATTTTTCATCACCTGATCAATATATTGTTCATATTCATCGGTTAGCGCTTCACCAAAAGCCACTGCTTTAGCGGCAATAATATGCTCCAATGGTCCGCCTTGTGTTCCGGGAAAAACAGCAGAATTAATCAGATCAGAAAGCATTTTTACTTTTCCTTTTGGTGTGGTAATTCCCCAAGGATTCTCAATATCGTTACCAATCAATATCATACCGCCGCGAGGTCCACGAAGCGTTTTATGTGTTGTCGTTGTTACAATATGACAAGCAGGGAACGGATTATTTAATTTTTTGCGGGCAATTAATCCGGCAGGATGCGAAATATCAGCCATCAAGATAGCCCCTACTTTATCGGCAATTTCACGCATACGCACATAATCCCAATCCCGCGAATAGGCCGAAGCACCGGCAATAATTAATTTTGGTTTTTCTTTCAAGGCAATTTGCTCCATTTCGTCGTAATCAATGGTACCGGTTTCCTCTTTCACATGGTAAGCAACAGGATTGTATAGCAAACCCGAATAGTTTACAAAAGAGCCATGGGTTAAATGACCACCATGTGCCAAATCCAATCCCATAAAGGTGTCACCGGGTTTCAGTATTGCTAACATGACAGCGGCATTAGCTTGTGCGCCTGAATGTGGCTGTACATTAGCAAAATCAGCATCAAAAAGGGCTTTGGCTCTGTCAATAGCCAACTGTTCTGTTTGATCGACCACATAACATCCGCCATAATAGCGTTTACCGGGATAGCCTTCGGCATATTTATTCGTCATATATGACCCCATGGCAGCCATCACTTGGTCGCTTACAAAATTTTCGGAAGCAATTAATTCAATACCATTTAATTGCCGTTGATACTCTTGATCAATCAGTTGAAATACTTCGTTATCTCTTTTCATCACTATATTTTTTTTGTAAAGATAATTATTTTTAGAAATTAATAAGCTGTCGTAAAAGTTATATAAAATTGCTATCAAGTTGATTAATTAATTTTGAATTTTGTCCCTACGGGACTGATAAATTCTACGAAAAGTTATAGGATAAAAATGATCGTCATTGCGAAGCAACATACTAAAGCAATCTCTTCTAAGTCAGTAGATTGCCACACTCGTTCTTCATTCGCAATGATGAGATATTTTTTAAATTATTGCCTTTGCGTATTCGTTACAAACGAAGATATGGTATGACAGCATTCAGTATTTAAAATTTTATTTCTTGATGCGTCTCACGCAATAAGTCATTAACTACTTTTACAGGGTTAAATGTTGTGACAGGCACTTCTACAAAAATAGTTAACCATTTTGCCATAGCTCCATTCCATAATCCGGGCAATTCCAAAGCCTTTAATTTTTTGCCATCCTTCGATTTTTCCGAAATAAAATAAGTACGCTCATCCACAAATTCCGTTAAATCGAAACGCTGATTTTTATAATCCCGTAACCAGCACACCAAATCTACCGGATTAAAATGGGTTGACTCCGACATCATTTTGCGTTGCTTTTCGTCAGCCATATTAATTTGACTACTTTCCAATATTTGTAATGTGCTAAACGAATTTTCGCCGTCTTTTACCCAATAAGGGCCACCACCGGGTTCTCCTTCATTTTTAACCATACCACACACGCGAATCGGCTTATTTAGAAATGATAAATAAAACTGTCGCTTTTCGTCTTTTTTGATTTCAGGCAATTTATCTATGATATGATATGATAATAATAAGTTTTCCAAATCATCCACCAATAACGAATCATCAATATCGCTATCCAATAAATCCATAAAGGTATGCAGTTTTAAACGAAATTTTGTTAATATGCCCGCCAACAACATTTTATAACGAACAGTATCGCCCTTTAAATGGTCGGGAACAACATTATCTATATTCTTGATAAAGACCATATCACCCGGCAATTTATTTAGATTATGTATTAAAGCACCATGCCCACCGGGTCTAAAAAGCAAGGTACCATCAGCATTCCGGAAAGGCTCATTATGTTCATCTACCGCTATGGTATCTGTTGATGGTTCTTGAAACGAATATTCAATATTAAATTTGACATTGAATTCAGCCGTCAATTGACCGATACAGTTTGACACCGTTGTTTCAAAAAGTTTTTTATGATCCGGTGAGACCGTAAAGTGAATATTTACTTCGCCATTTTTCCGGGCATACATTGCCCCTTCTACCAAATGTTCTTCCAATGCTGTTCTGTAAGTATCACTATAGGTATGAAAAGCTAATACAGCTTTCGGTTTATTGCCGTAACCCAAGCCTTTATCTGTCAATAAAAATTCTAATATTTTTTTATATTCTTTTTTATTCAATAAACCGGATAATGATAAGCCCTGAGATGCAATAACTTTTTCTAAATCCTTGTAAAAAGCAAACAAATGTAAGTGGTCAAAAAACGATTTTACAGCCGTATAATTTCCGTTATTAATATCAGCCTCATTATCATTCAGAAACGCAAATAAATCTTTAAACATTCGTGAGGCCGCACCCGAAGCAGGCACAAATTTTTGTAAGGTGTTCTTGCATAAAAAATTATCATAAAATTCAATAAATTTATTTTCTTCCTCTTCTGTAAATTTCTTAATACCATTACCAATGGTTGCGGCACCGGTTATATTAAGCGGCAATATACCATTTTGAAATATATTCAATTGATTTTCAAGCTGTTTAACACTTATTCCTTTTTTCTTTAATAATTTTAAATCGTTTTCGGATAACATCTTTTAACATTTTAAATTTAAAATACAATAATACAAAATTTAGAAGACAATAATAGTAAACACCCATTAAAGAAGTTTTTGTAAATTTGCAAAAAAAAATAAATGACTTCATCGATAGTTTATCATAAGGATGTTATTGAATTTGTTACGGTTGCAAAAGAATATATTGCCCTGATTGATTTTCCTGAAGAAACAGAAAAAAAGGAATTTATTTTCAAGTCACATAAAATACTACCTCTCCTTTATTTAAAAGCATCCTTGTTACCCGAGGTTCCTGAAATTTTTAATGAAGGCAATGAACGATTCTGTACTGAAGAAATGTATTTTGGAATTCAAAACAAGATACACCGGTTACTTAGAACTAATGATTATGAAGTTTTAAGTAATTACGATTCCCAAAATCTGGATGAACAAGAATGGATAAAACTTTCTGAAATTTATGCTGATATCTTTCAATCATTATACGATTTTTTGAATCTTTATCGTATAGGAACTGAAGAAATGATGAATGACGCTTTGTTTGAATGTCAAAACGATTTTAAAACCCTGTGGGGAAAAAAATCATTGCAATTAATTGAAGCATTACACTCCTTATTATACGACAATCTGATCGTTGAAAATGATGAAGTTCCTGAAGACGAAGATGTTCAACTCAACACGGATAATTGGTTCACTGAAAAGCTAAAAGATACACATGGACACCAACATCACGAATGAAATTTGCGTCAACCATATCGAAAGAAGAAATTAGAGAATTGCCTCTAATTGTTTTTGAGGGAAATATCCACATTATTGATACTAATGAAAAAATAAATGAAGCCGTTACAAAACTTAATAAAGAGACATTACTTGGTTTTGATACCGAGACCCGCCCCGTTTTCAGGAAAGGTATTAAACACAAAATAGCGTTAGTACAATTATCCACAGAGACCGATGCCTATCTGTTCAGAATACATAAAACAGGTCTATCACAAGCCTTAATTTCCATTTTTGAAAATCCGGAAATCATTAAAATTGGTGCTGACATCAACTTAGACATCAAAGGTTTAAAATACATAAAACCATTTAATCCTAAGGAATTTAAAGACATTCAAACGATAGCAAAAGCACATGGTATTGAAAATTTATCTTTAAGGAAATTAACGGCAATCGTTCTCCAAAAAAGATTATCAAAGCGGCAACAGCTTTCGAACTGGGAAAAAAACGAATTATCCCCGGGACAACTTCATTATGCAGCAACAGATGCTTATGTCTGTATCAAAATTTATAAAGCACTCATCCAAGATGACAACGAATAACCTCTCCACGCTGATAGTCAACCAATTAGACATCAGCACCCGCCAAGTAAAAAATACGCTACAACTCTTAGAATCAGGTGCAACCATTCCATTCATTAGCCGCTACAGAAAGGAAAAAACAGGTAATCTGGATGAAGTAAAAATTGGAAAAATTAAAGACCTTTTTAATTATTATACTGCTTTAGAAAAACGAAAAGAATCCATTCTTAAAGCCATAGAAGACCAAGGACAACTCACAGAAGATTTAAAAAGGAAAATCATCAACACTTTTGATAGTAATGAGTTAGAAGATTTGTATTTACCTTACAAACAAAAGAAACGCACACGCGCCACCATAGCCAAAGAAAAAGGCTTAGAACCACTTGCCATTAAAATCTTACAGCAACAACCATTTGATCTTGATGCTGACATTACGCAGCATTTATCTACCGGAAAATTTGAAAACAAAGAAGATATATTACAAGGATGTCGTGATATAATTGCTGAAAAAATCAGTGAAAATGCATCATTACGAAGGCAACTGCGTCAGCTGTTTTTCCGGAAAGCCGTTTTAACTGCTAAAGTTGTTAAATCCAACCAAGAAAAGGCCGCTAAATACCATGATTATTTTAATTTTTCTCAACCCATCAAACAAATACCTTCCCATCGTTTATTTGCCATTTTACGCGGACAAAAAGAAAAATATTTACGGATAAAAACAGCCCCTGAATTTGAAGAGGCTATGGTTCTCATTGAACGCCAATTTATCAAAGGGAAAAACATACTTTCAAAACAAGTAAAACAGGCCGGAGAGGAAGCCTATAACCGTTTGATTCAGCCTTCAATAGAAAATGAAACAATTCATCATTTTTTAGAAATAGCTGATGAAACAGCCATTGAGGTTTTTGCTAAGAATGTGAAGCAATTACTCTTGGCACCCCCGCTGGGGAATAAACGCATTTTAGCTTTAGACCCCGGATTTTCATCGGGATGCAAATTGGTTTGCCTTGATGAAAAAGGCGATTTGCTACACAATGAAGCTATCTACCCTCACCCACCACAAAAACAAATTAAACAAGCAAAGCACAAGGTTGCCTCACTGGTAGAAGCCTACAAAATTGATGCCATTGCCATTGGTAACGGCACAGCAAGCCGAGAAACGGAAGCCTTTATTAAAGGCATTATTTTCAAACGGAATGTTCAAGTTTTCATTGTAAACGAAGCCGGTGCCAGCATCTATTCTGCCTCACCGGTTGGCAGGGAAGAATTTCCACAGTATGATGTTACCGTTCGGGGTGCTGTATCTATTGGCAGACGACTGATGGACCCGCTGGCTGAATTGGTAAAAATAGATCCTAAATCTATTGGTGTTGGTCAATATCAACACGATGTCAATCAAAAAAAACTAAAAGAATCACTTACCCGTGTTGTTGAAAGTGCAGTCAATAATGTTGGCGTCAATGTTAATACTGCCGGAAAATATCTTTTACAATATGTATCAGGTATTGGTCGTCAATTAGCTGAAAACATTGTAAATTACCGTAAAGAAAATGGTAAATTTTTACAACGAAAAGATTTAAAAAAAGTGCCAAAACTTGGCGAAAAAGCTTTTGAGCAATGTGCCGGATTTTTACGCATTCCCGATAGTCCAAACCCATTAGACAATACGGCTGTTCATCCTGAAAATTATGATTTAGTAAACAGCATGGCAAGCGATTTAAAAATATCTTTGAATGAGTTAATTGGTAAAAGCGATATTTTAAGCAATGTTGATACGAGTAAATATCTTTCGGAAGAAATCGGGAAATTTACCATTGAGCAAATTATTGAAGAATTACAAAAACCCGGTCGCGACCCACGGGAACATATTAAAGTTTTCAGTTTCGACCCCCATGTGCGTAAAATAGAAGACTTACAAACCGGTATGATTTTGCCGGGCATCGTCACCAATATTACAAAATTTGGAGCGTTCGTAGATATAGGCATTAAAGAAAACGGGTTGATACATATTTCCAATTTAAAAGATGGTTATGTAAGTGACCCTGCAGATGTTGTTCACCTAAACCAACAACTAAAAGTAAAAGTTATTGATGTGGATATCCCACGAAAACGAATACAATTATCCCTCCGCCTATAACTTTTCAAAAGTTTCAAACTTTTGAAAAGTTCGAAAACCGCTTCCCTTCATACACCGGATAATGATATAGTTTAGCTTTTATCTTTGCATTATTTAGTGTAATTTTTTGGTCGGGATGTAAACCAAGGTATTTGATACCGGACTCATCAGCGGAATAAATCCATACATCAAAACCTGTAAAATGTTTTTTCAGATGGTTACCAATACTTTTGTAAAAATGTTTGCTGTCATTTAATTTTATCCGCTTGTTATAGGGCGGATTAAATATTAAAACACCATTTTCTGCCGATGGCTTCAATTCAAAAAAATCTTTCTTCTCAAAAGTAACAATTCGCTGGACACCGGCAAATGAGAGGTTATCCATTGCACTATCAATGGCGTTGGCTTTTATGTCGTATCCAAAAATAAATGGTTTTCGTGGTAAATCTGTTACGGGTTTAACAGAATCACGCACATTAACCCACAAATCACTATCAAAATTCCGCCAATTCATAAAGGCAAATGTGTTTCGTTGAAAATTTGGCGGCACACCTGCCGATAGATAGGCTGCTTCAATAGGAATGGTACCTGACCCACACATCGGATCCATCAATAATTGTTTGCCATTCCATCCAGACAGTTTTAATATACCGGCAGCCAACACTTCATTCAAGGGTGCTTCTACTGAACTTTTCCTATAGCCGCGTTTAAATAACGAGTCACCGGAAGCATTCAGATAAATTTCAACTTTTTCGTCTTGTAAATGAACAACAACAGGAATTTCGGGATTCTGTTTTGCGACATTCGGACGATGTGCGTATTTTTCTCTAAATTGATCGGCTATCGCATCTTTCACCACGAGTGACACAAATTGCCGACTGTTAAAGTATTTAGACTGACCAATACCCTCAATAGCAAAACTTTGATAAACAGTAAAATATCTCCCCCAGTCAATCTTTTTGGCTTCCGCATAAAGCATTGACTTGTCCGTAGCTTTAAATTCCACAATCTGCACCAGAACCTTTACAGCGGTCCGCAACATTAAATTGGCTTTGTAAACAGCTTCTAAATCGCCATAAAATAGGACACCTCTATTCAATTTTTCAACTTTTCCACCAAAAAGCGCAACAACCTCTTCAAACAAAACACTTTCTAAGCCGGAAAATGTTTTTACAACAATTTTATATTTATCCATAAGAATTTTAGAGTAATCCTACCTACCTTTTGTCTTGTTTAACTTTTTGGAGTGAATCCTTATTAATTTTAATGACCCGGATAGAATCTTTTTCCTCTAATTTTTTAATCACAGGATCATGCTCTTCCATAACTTTGGTAGGTTGACGATTACAAGCAAGTATAACAAAAAACATTACAACAAAGCCGAAAAATAAAAAATATGAAAAATGCTTGAAAGAATTCATACCTAAAATGTCATTATTTATCTTTATTCGTTTTGTCTTTATTTGCTTTGACTTTACGGAAAACACCTTCTAAATGAAAATTCGGATTTCTATATCCCCGTTCATCCGGATTATCTGTAAAATATATTTTACCTTGCAAAGGATAAGTAATGCCTTCTTCTTTATCAACTAACAAAGTATCATCCGGACTTTGAGCTAAATAAATAGAGAAATTCGAAAAGCCCCATTTACGAAATTTCCATTTTAAATCCCATTCTTCAGCTTCTTTTTTGTCTTCAGTTTTATAAACAACAATATCAGCATCTTTTTCGTCTTGAACTTGTAACAAGACCAAATTGGCATCGCCGGGATACATCATTTCAATAACTGTTTGCCCTTTAACCAAATAAGCACTAAAGAAAAGTATAATTACTAATAAGTACTTCATTGTCCATCATTTTAAAGCTACAAATATACAACATGTTTTTTCAAAAAAAAAATTTTTTTATTTCATAAATGTTATTATCTTTGTTCCATTGTGTAAAATGGAAGTCAAAGGAAAATATTATAATATTGAGAAACTCATAGAAAACACAAATGGAAACGATGACTTTATTCATAATTTAATCAAGGTTTTCATTCGTAATAGCCCGGTTGATAATTTTTCTAAATTATTAGAAAAAAAAGATTTTTCAAATTTAACAACACAATTACATAAAATAAAATCGAACCTCCCCTATCTTGCACAACCGGAAATTGTAAAAAGCATTTCCAAAGTGCATTTACTGTCGCTCCACGAAAAAGAAAGGGAGCTCAAAATTGAACTCCCTCTAGCTATAAATAATTTAAAGAATTTAATAAAAGAGCTTAACGAAAAGTTTATTGATTAGCGCTTTCAGAGTTTCTAATGGTTGTCATTTCTTTATCAAACCAAAAAACATTCCTATCGCCTGCCAATTGTATTTTATCAATGATGGTTCGCACATTACTTTCTTCTTCAATCTGCTCTTGCACAAAGTATTGTATCCAATTCATTGTGCGAAAATCATTGGTTTCGTAGCATAGTTTAACAATTTCATTGATAGCATTAGAGATATACTGTTCGTGTTTTAAAACCATGTCAAAAAGTGTTTTTAAATCCTTAAAATCTACCGGTGGTTTTTTTAAGGCAGGAATAGTTGCTTTCTCATTAACATCAATAAGATAATGAATAAACTTAAACCCATGCATGCGTTCTTCTTCTGCCTGATCGTAAAGCCATTTTGCCGTGCCTTCATATCCTTTGGCATCACACCATACTGCCATTGACAAATATAAATTTGAAGAATAGAACTCCTTCTCTATCTGCGCATTTAAAATTTCTGAAACTTCTTTTGGTATCATAACATTATATATTTTATTAATTTACTTGTGCATGATTTAAAACCAACGCATCTACAATATTATTTAATGTTTTACTTGGTCTCATTGCTTTTTCTGCCAAGTCATCATCCGGCAAATAATAACCACCTATATCCTGAGGCTTTCCTTGTGCGGCATTCAACTCTTCCATTATTTTAGCTTCATTTTCTGCCAATTGTTTGGCAACAGGCGTAAATTTTGATTGTAATTCCGTATCTTCAGTTTGCTTTGACAAGGCTTCTGCCCAATACATAGCTAAATAAAAATGGCCTGCTCTATTATCCGGTTCATTAACCACACGCGAAGGCGATTTACCATTTTCCAGCACTTTTTCAATAGCTTTGTCCAGTGTTTTGGAAAGAATCTTAGCTTTCGGATTATTTGCCTTGTTAGCTAAATCTTCCAGTGAAACCATTAAGGCAAGATATTCGCCTAAAGAATCCCAACGCAAATGCCCTTCTTTTAAAAATTGCTGAACATGCTTGGGTGCTGACCCTCCTGCTCCGGTTTCAAATAAACCGCCACCGGCTAATAAGGGAACAATAGATAACATCTTAGCACTGGTGCCGAGTTCTAATATAGGGAATAAATCTGTTAAATAATCACGAATCGCATTACCGGAAACTGAAATAGTATCTTTTCCTGCCTTTGCCCTTTTAAGGGTGAATTCCATAGCATCTTCGGGTGCCATAAAATGAATTTCCAACCCGTTAGTATCATGATCTTTGAGATATTCTTTTGCTTTTTTTATCATCACGGCATCATGAGACCGGTTTTTATCCAACCAAAAAACAGCAGGTACTCCGGTTGCTTTAGCCCGGGTTACAGCTAATTTCACCCAGTCTCTAATTGGCAAGTCTTTGGCTTGACAACCTCTGTAAATATCCCCTTCTTCTACAGTATGTTCCATTAATACTTCGTTGGTATTGTTATCCACTACGCGTATTTTACCATTTCCGGGTGACTTAAATGTTTTATCGTGAGAACCGTATTCTTCGGCTTTTTGTGCCATTAGCCCAACATTGGAAACATTACCCATTGTAGCCGGATCGAATGCACCATTTTGCTTACAAAAATCAATCGTTTTCTGATAAAATGTAGCATAACAACGGTCTGGAATAATTGCTTTGGTTTCGTGTAATTTTCCGTCAGCCCCCCACATTTTACCGGAATCACGAATCATTGGCGGCATAGAAGCATCAATAATAATTAGATTTGGTGCATGTAAATTGGTAATCCCTTTATCTGAATCAACCATCGCCAAGTCCGGATTTTTATCATAAACTGCCTCAATGGCTGCCTCAATTTCTTTGCGTTCGTTATCCGGCAATTTTTTTAATTTCAAATACAAGTCTCCTAATCCCAAATCAGGATTTACGCCCAGTTTCTGAAAGGTATCTGCAAATTTTTCAAAAACATCTTTGAAATATACCGAAACAAAATGCCCGAAAATAATGGGGTCAGAAACCTTCATCATAGTCGCTTTCAAATGCACGGAAAACAAAACATTTTTCTGCTTGGCATCTTCAACCTGTTCCTGTATAAATTTCCGTAGCGACTTAGCACTCATATAAGTTGAGTCAAGCACTTCATCTTTTAACAAAGGTAATTTCTCTTTTAAGACGATCGTTTTACCATCATCGCCTACAAATTCATAGCGGACATCAGTATCTTTATCTAAAACGATGGTCTTTTCATTTTCGTAAAAATCACCGCCATTCATATGGGCAACATGCGTTTTAGAGTCAGATGACCATGGTCCTAATTTATGGGGATGTTTCTGAGCATAAGCTTTTACAGATGGGGCTACCCTACGGTCGGAATTGCCTTGACGAAGCACAGGATTAACCGCACTTCCAAGTGTTTTAGCATACCGTTCTTTTATTTTCTTTTCTTCTTCAGTTTTAGGTTCTACGGGATAGTCAGGAACTTTAAAGCCTTTATCTTGCAATTCTTTAATAGCTTCAATAAGTTGAGGTACCGAAGCTGAAATATTCGGTAATTTAATAACATTAGCTTCAGGCTTTTTCACTAATTCTCCTAAATAAGATAATTCATCTGCCACTTTTTGTTCCTCCGTTAAATAGTCGGGGAAATTGGCCAATATTCTTCCGGCAAGCGAAATGTTCCTTGTTTCCACCTCAACATTGACCGTTTTAGTAAAAGCCTTAACAATAGGTAATAATGAATATGTTGCCAAAGCCGGTGCTTCATCAACCTTTGTCCAAATTATTTTTTTTGTCTGTGACATATTTTATGTTTTTTGTTAAAATTCAATGTCCGAAAATATATAAAACTTTTATTCTAAAAGATGTTTTTCAACTAATCTACAAACAAATTTAATTGATCTTTTAAATCGTCAATTTTGGGATTCTCCTTTTTCAACTGTTTGTATTTGTCTTCGTCTGTATATGGCACCTCAGAATGGACTGTTTTTTCTCTATTTACAACAATATTAAGTTTTAATTTTGAATTCATTAATCTTTTCTTGAGATAATCCAATAACTCATGATATATTGATTTTATTTCTGTTTCTTGATTTTCGTTTAATAGTTCAATCTCTAATACCGGAAAATCTTTAATCACAGGGACGAAGGTTCGAAAAAGTTGAGACAGTCTGGGATCCTCTTTTAAGTATAGCGATGCAAAACCACGCCATGCATTTTGTAAATCTTCTTCAGAAAATTTATTATTTCCCAGGTCATCAGACTTTGTATTTTGCGACTTCTCTTTTTCATTTTCAGAAGCCATCGTATCATTCTGAAGTAAACGGCCAACATCAGGAATAATATCATCTATCGGATTTTTACTATTAGCTTGTTTTACTTCCGCCGATGTGGGCGGTACCGGTTTTTCTATTTTTTCGTCTGTTTTTAGTTCTTTCGTATCTGTCTGTTTTTCCAAAGGCTTTGCAGCAACAGGCTTTTTCGGTGCAACATAAGCAGATGGCACCGGCTCCTTAGCTACGGGCTTCTCTGCGACAGGGTTTGCTTGTTTCTCTTCAATTTCATTCACCGGTTTAACACTAAAATCACCTGTGATATTTGACATTTCGATTAAAGCCAACTCTACATGTAACCGCTTATCTAAAACGGTTTTATGTTCCACAGCAAAACTATTCAGCACTTGAATCCCTTTCAGTAGAAAATTGACAGTAACACTTTTGGCTTGAATTTCATATTTTTTGGCAATTTTCTCTCCTACTTCTAATAATTTAACCGTCTTCGGATTTTGTAACATTAACAAATCACGAAAATGTTTCATTAATCCGTTTAAGAAATTCGACTCATTAAATCCTTTATCTAAAATTTCATCAAATATTAAGATGGCTTGGGCATAATCGTTTTTATAAAAAGCATCGACCAGTGAAAAGTAATAATCATAATCCAACACATTGAGATTTTCCAAAACCGATTGATAAGATACATTCCCATCCGAAAAACTAACAATTTTATCAAAAATTGACAAAGCATCCCGCAAGCTACCGTCGGCTTTTTGAGCAATAATATTTAACCCGTCTTCTTCGGCAACAACTTGTTCTTTCCGGGCAATTTCTTTCAAATGGCCAACCATTGAATCAACAGTAATACGCTTAAAATCAAATATCTGACAACGGGATAAAATGGTAGGAATAATCTTGTGTTTTTCCGTGGTTGCCAAAATAAAAATAGCATGTTTCGGTGGTTCCTCCAAAGTTTTCAGAAAGGCATTGAATGCCTGCTGCGACAACATGTGAACCTCATCAATGATATAGACTTTATATCTGCCTATTTGTGGGGGAATACGCACCTGCTCAATCAAATTACGAATATCCTCAACTGAATTATTGGAAGCCGCATCCAACTCATGGACATTAAATGAGGTATTACTTTCAAATGCTTTACATGAATCACAACTACCACAAGCTTCTGTCTCTTCTGTCAAACTTGTGCAATTAATTGTCTTGGCAAAAATACGGGCACAAGTTGTTTTCCCTACACCTCTTGGTCCGGAGAACAAATAAGCCTGTGCTAACTGTCCATTAGTGATGGCATTTTTTAATGTTTTTACAATATTTTGTTGCCCAACAATTTCATCAAATTTTCCCGGTCTGTATTTCCGTGCTGATACAATATATTCACTCATAAGGGATACTTTCTTTCAAGAAACAAAGATAATAATTAATAATTGATAATTATTAATTATTAATTCATAATTTTAAAATTAACGAAATTTAAAGAAAAATCCTTTACAATTTAAAAATAAATACCTATTTTTGAAGCAAAATAAATAAGAAAAAAAATCAAAAACCTTGTGAAACTTGACATATATATACTTTTGTATAATAAAAGGTTTATTTATAAACTAGTTGTGCATAATACAAACAGAGACAGACTATGAAAAAAATATTTCTATTAAGCATCATCACATTAATCACAACAAATGTTTTTTCGCAAAGTGTTGAAAGCATTGTTAAACGAGTTTCTGATGAAATCTGTGATTGCGTTGGAAATATTGAAGATGAATCAGAAGTAAGAAGAAAACTAAAGGAGTGTTCTGATGATAAGATTAATAATATTATGAATAACTCTACAAAAGCTGAAAATGCAGTTTTACTTGATGGAGATAATCTACAGAAAGTCATTAGTCAAGTTGAATCATATGTACTGACACATTGTGAGATTGTGAAGCAATCAATAGAACAGAATTTAGAGAGAGAAGTAAATGAAGTGAGTGAAGATAAAAATATAACTCCTTATCCGACTAATTTTTCAGGAAAAGACTTGAGAAAAATAAATGAATTGGATGGGGAAATTGTAGCTTTTAACGGATTGGTTACAGAGATCCATTCAGCTCATAACGACAAACCATATTATGAAGTAAAATTGGAAGGTGGAAATACAATTTGGATAGCTTCTCTTGTTAACAGTGGATTTGAAAAGAAAGGAAAGATAATTAGGTTATTGGGCTATGTCTCTAAAGTATGAGATGATAAGATTGCGAAAAAATATAATAAGACAGATTACCATGTTTTAGCTTTTTGTGTGATAGATTTGGATAGCAAGCAGATGTCAATGCTTCCAGGTTCGGAAATACAAGTAAAGGAATGGATGAATGGAATTGTTCCAAAAGGGAAGAAATAAAGTACTATGCACAACAATGTATAAAAATAATATCTGCTGATTTAAGTCTCCTGACTTAAATCTATGAAATTTAAAAGTTTCTAACTTGATAACGCTTATAATTCCTCAATTTATAAAACAGTTGTTAATCCTGAAAAGTTTCTTGCACTACTGTAAAAATAATCATATTTTGAAAATAACTGTTTTATACGCAGTTAAAAAACTGCTTTTATTTATTCGGTTTAAGTTGATAAACTTAAACCAGCGGAAAAAAATCCACAACCCGAATTTTAATTATAGCGAATTCGCCACAATTAGAAATCAACCCGCTGGTGCGCGATTGCATCGCGTACTATTTCGTAAGAAACTATTTACCAGCCTACATTTAGATAGATAATTATCAGTAAATTGGAAAAAAGAATAAATTTCGCCAAAAGAAACTTTTTTGATTTTGTTTATTTTTGGTTTGTATAGTCATAAAATCCTATCCCCCATACATTTCACCTTCTATTACTTTAGCTTTTTCATTTTGATCAGTCATTTGGTAAGCTTTCATCATCATATTCATGATTCGCTTATTCGTTTTATCAATTTGATGCGCCTTTTCCAAGTATTCTAATGATTTATTAAATTCTGCCTGAAAACCCTCACGATTCTCGTAATTTGCTTTATATATTTCCACACCTTGATTAAAATATATAACTGACAAATTATAGTATACCTTAAATAAATCCTTTTGGTCTTTAGGATTCATGGCAATAGCTTTTTGGTAAATTTTCAGTGCTTTATTTTTATATTGCTCAGCTGTCGATTGATAACCGTTCTTTTTATATTCGCGTGATAATCGTCTATAATTTTGGCCTAAGACAAATAAGATTTTCAAGTCGGTAATTTTATCAATGTCCTGACTTTCGAGTAAATCGACCAAATCATCCGTTTTTTTGTATTTATTGAAAAATGATGTCGCATTAATTATTAATTCCGGTTTTTGAGGGAAAAGCGTTACGCCACGCTTAATAATGGCTGCAGCTTTATCAATATCATTCTGTTCTTCAAGCAATTTACTGTAATATAGATAAGCCAAAGGCATGCCTTTTTGTTTGGCTGTTGCAGGGTCATCATTTAAATCTATAATCTTTTCGTACATTGCCATTGCTTTATCTTTTTGTCCAACAGTTTGCGTGGCATAAGCGTAGTAAAAATTAATCGATTTTAGACTGACATTATTATATTTAATAAAATCGTCAATAAATTTTTTATCCACGCCAAGTGTCTGATAACAATCAAAATATAACTCAAAATAATGAATTGCAGTAACAAATTTATCATTGTTCTTTGTGTTAACCGCTTGATTGTAATTTTGGATAGCTTTATTATAAACCGTGATGGTTAAATCCATCATTTCATTCAAAATATCACTATAAAATTGCTTGGTTTTATCTAACTCAATGGACTTTTTAATAGCACTCAAGGCGATTTCATCAGAACCAGGATACTTTGTACTAAACACCTGAGATTTAGCAAATTCCGTATAAACATATCCTTTTAAATACCACGAAGATGCATTTTGGCTCGTTTGAGGGTCAGTACACAAATTATCGACTCTCACCTTTGCTTTATTAAGGTCTCCCTCAATTTGCTGAACAGCATTTTTAAGTTCCTGATTTTTAACATTACTTTGAGAGCATAATGTCAAGGTAGTGAAAAAAAATAATGTATATATAACAAGTCTCATAGGTGAAAAACTTTATACAAAAAAAAACAATTCAATCCAAACAGAAAAATTTTTTATTTCAAAGCATCATATATTTTGGTGTATTTCTTTTCCATTTTGCTGTTATTTAGTAATTTGCTTATACTAATAAGAATTTTCACAGTTTCTTTGTTTTGATTATTTATGTCAAATAATAATTCAAGTTCTGTCCTGCTTTTCTCAAGTAATTTTTTGGCTTCTTCGGGAACAGATTTCCCACCGGTTTCTTTTTTTATTATTTCAATGGCTTTTAGATAATACAATACGCCAAGATTATATAAAGCATCCCTATTTTTTGAATTTATCTGAAGTGCTTTTAAGTAGTTGACTTCAGCAGAATCAGTCATATGTTCATAATCATAAATGCTCCCCAAGGTAAAATAAAGTGTGTCATTAGGTTTATCGTCAATAATTTTTCGAATCCATGGTTTCGCATCTTCATACTGGCCGGCAGATAAGAAAGCATTGATTAAGGCATTTAAAATATTCTCATTATCAGGATACTGCTGATAGCCCATTTCTAAAACATTAATCGCTTTATCATATTGTTTTTTCGCCACATAGAGATCAGAAAGTGCCATTATTGGAAAAGTACCACCAAAATTCATTAATACAACCTCTTCAAAATGTTGGATGGCTTTGGTTGTATCTCCTGCTTTCTCTGCCGAAATAGCGGCATTAAAATAGGCCATTGTATCAACTCTATTAATACCGGGGCGCCTGTTGATTTGAATAACAGTTTCAAATTCTTGTAATGCACGGTCATACTGCTTCCGGTTAAAGTCTTCTACCCCATTAAATAAAAAATGAGAAGCTATGCGTTCATATAGTTCATTGGTGTTTTTCTGAAATGCCTTAGCAGTGTCTAATTTCTCTACCATTTTCAGTGATTGATAAGCATTCTGCAAATAATTGAAATCATTGACATCAGCCGTGTCTTTTCCTTCGTAGCAAGACAAGTAAGCGATGACCTTATAATAGTGATATTTAACATTTTTTATAAATAATCCGGTATTATCCAATGAATCAATTCTATTAATTGCTTGTGATATATTTTTTGCTTTTATCGTTTTAAAAATGCTTTTAAA
>Ga0114934_10001137_pt1 | contig 17263 bp, 16 predicted proteins | sample 4SBtaG_2_FD_99695 | JGI IMG/M metagenome (GOLD analysis project Ga0114934, IMG submission 99695) | Deep subsurface microbial communities from Kolumbo volcano to uncover new lineages of life (NeLLi) - 4SBTROV10_white metaG | ecosystem: Environmental > Aquatic > Marine > Volcanic ...
ATTTTTCGGACAAACAGAGGCCTCAGCGCTGTACACTGAAATTTTGTTCATCTGAGCTGAGGTTTCGTTTAGAACATCAAAAGTCTCCCGTCCATCATCCTGTCGGTCTCGTCAGTGTCCAAGGAAAAAGTGGGGGAATCCGTGTTTTGAGTATCTCCATCTGAGCCCCGCACTCCCGACACATCAGCGCAGGGCGTTTTCGCACCCAGGTCAAGGCACGAAATAAAGGGGGCGAATAAAGGGGTCAATCATATTTTTCTATATGTAATACTCAAAATAGACTCTCCTCGATACCCAAACTTGCAAGATTTGACTACGAAGATTCACTTTCGTTTAGGTAACCAATTTAGCTGGAGCTTTTGATCGACCCCGCATTAGCTCTCAATATCCGTGACTCCCTGTTGGGTAGCTACTCAAAATTTCTTTGGATACCCTTGCTTTCGCCTGCTTCCTCCCCTCTCACAGGGTGAAGGCTGGACTTTCACCCGCTGGCTGACTACCATGCCAGTCACACCACTCTGGGCTTGCGGCTAGCTGATTTACGGCGTTATCATTTGAATACATGTCTTGTTAGTTGTACAGGTTTCGTTTGCTTGTTATACTTCCTCTTATGTAATTAAAGAGAGGTAAATATGCGTATTATTTCATTTACAGAAGCTAGAAATGGGCTTAAAGCAGTTTTAGATCAAGTCGTTAATGATGCAGACTGTGCAGTTATAACTAGACGAGATAGTGAAGATGCAGTGGTAATGTCATTAGATTATTATGATAGTCTAATGGAAACAGTATATTTATTAAAATCACCTGCAAATGCGGAACATCTACAAAAATCTATTGAACAGTTTAATCAAGGAAAAGTGCAAGAAAGAGAGTTAATGTGTGAATAGATGTTTAGCTTGGACAGATGAATCTTGGTCGGATTATTTATATTGGCAAACACAAGATAAAAAAACACTCAAGCGTATTAATAAACTAATTGAAGCCGTAAAACGGCGGCCATTCGAAGGTATTGGTAAACCCGAACCGTTAAAAGAAAACTTATCGGGTTTTTGGTCTCGTCGAATAGATGATACTCATCGACTTATTTATGCTATTACCGATGAGTATATAACCATCATTTCATGTCGATACCACTATTCACAAAAAGGCTAACCATCGCATCAACATGGAAAAAACAAACCTAAGATTGATTCCATAAAATTAAATATCTTTTACAAATTGTGCTTTTGTTATACTCATCTGTATGGAAATTGTATATGTAGAATCATCAGTAATCAGCTATATAACAGCGAGGCCAAGCCGTGATGTAGTAGTATCAGCTAGGCAAGCATTGAGCATTGAATGGTGGGAATATAAACGTGAGCAATACGAAGTATACATACCTGAGTTGGTGATAGAAGAAATAACATCAGGTAATCCAAGTGCTGCCCAAAAAGGTCTTGATATTGTAAAAACCATTATAAGCTTAGAATTAACATTAGAGGCAAAAGAACTTGCTAGTTTACTTCTTTCAGAAGGTGCCGTTCCTGAAAATAGTCCAGAAGATGCACTTCATATAGGTCTTGCTGCTGCACAAGGTTTTGTAGGTCCAATTCTATGTTCACCTGACGAACTTTGAGGAAATACTATGAACGAAGATCCAATAGTTCAAGAAATTCGTCTCTATCGTAAAAAGCATTCTGAAAAATATGATAATGACTTAAATAAAATATTTGATGCAGTGAAAAAGGCAGAGAAAAAATCTGGGCGAAAATTCGCTAATTTTGGACCTAAACTAATACTAACTGATACAGGCAGCACCTAAGTCAATCGTTAAGGTATTTATGTGGAACGTGGCAATGTCGTATCGTCCTCCAGCAATGGAGAAAGCTGTCCGCAAGGGGTGCCGATGGCGGTGCGTCGATGAGAGAATGGAAAAAGCGAAAGTGATTGTGTAATGCAGTCAATACGGATTCAATATTTGTCCGGCACGAAAGTGAGCCTACGTCCATTGGGTGCTTCGCTGCGAGATAGTTTAGAGAACCGATTTTAAGAAGGAAACGCAAATGACGGCCTTTGGGCTGGTGCACCTTCTGGCATAGCAATGTGTATTATCGGCTGTAGATGCGTATCGCATAGGTTGACTGTTTATTTTGTTCAGCCGTTCGTTCTATCTCGGTGTAGACTATTGATGGAAATACATCAATTTACATTAGATAAAATGAGTTCTCTACTGAATGAAAGGGTCAACTGAGTCGGTTTATTCCGGCTTTTGAAGGGCTTGAGCCGTATGCTGGGAAACTCGCAAGTACGGTTCTTAGGGGGCAAAGGGTCGTGAGACCCTGAGCTACCCGGTAGTCAAAAATCCTCGTATTCAGCATCAATAAAGATTAAACATCTTGTAATCATCAATAGGTAATACTATAGTGGTATTACATTTTATTGGAGTTTACTTTATGCGAGTAACTAGAAAAGGACAAGTCACCATACCCAGAAATATAAGAGAAGTTTTAGGCATTATTCCTGAAACTGAAATAGATTTTAGGGAAGATAAAGGAAGGTTCTATATTGTTAAAATTGATGAACCAGAGATCAAAGGTAAATTCAAAAAACTTCGAGGAATTGCTACAGCAAATATGTCAACTGACGAAATTATGAGTTTGACAAGAGAATCATAATGAATGGTGTTTTTGTTGATTCATGCATACTCCTAGACTTATTTACGGATGATCGTACTTGGGGTGATTGGTCAGAAAACATTCTTGATAGGTATAGCCAAACTAATTCTTTATACATTAATTCAATTGTTTATACGGAAATATCAATTGGCTTTACCAATATCGAGGAAGTCGAAAAGGCGATTTCTGCACTTGATATTAAAGTATTAGAAATGCCACGGGAAGCACTTTTTCTAACAGGAAAGGTATTTTTAAAATACAGAAAGAATAAAGGAACAAAAAACTCACCATTACCCGATTTTTTTATAGGGGCACATGCCTCTGTATCAAAGTTAGATTTAATCACCAGAGATTCTGCAAAATATAAAACTTATTTTCCTCATGTTAAACTAATTCACCCTGATAATTTCTAAAGCTTTTATTGTTCCTCAGAGTAAAATCGTATTTAAAGATAGTAAGATATTTAGAATTGTTGGTTTAGCAAATGATTCTAACGAATAAGGTTATATCGCGCGCAGCCGCGATATGAAGCGTTTGTTGGACAAGCCCGGTGTTTTAGATTTGATATGAAAATGTCTTTTTGAGATTTGCTGGATCTCAAGGCTTGGGGCGACCCCTAAACCTTAAGAACCAGCGAGTACAGTTGCCATTGCAGCAACGCGTAGTAAGATTTGTTAGTTTTATACCCATTTGCGCCAAATTTCCGAGTTTTCAAGACAAACAGATGCCTCAGCGCTATTGACTGAAATTCTTTCCACCTGAGCGGAGGTTTCGTTTAGAACATCAAAAGTCTCCCGTCCATAATCCTGTCGGCCACTCAAGTGTCCAAGGAAAAAGTGGTGGAATCTGTGTTTTGAGAATCTTCATCTGAGCCCCGCACTCCCGACACGTCAGCGCAGGGCGTTTTCGCACCCAGCTCAAGGCACGGGTTGGATCCAGTTTGAGCACAACCTGAAGCAACTGGATTAGACGTTTACTGTTGGGATGTAAAAAACCAAAATTCCGTGCGCGTCTAAAGCCCTTGGGCAACACATGCTGGAGATTCAACCACAAAAAATTCTCACCTCTTTCAGATCGGTACTCGGTTTTCTTGGTTTTGGCGTTTTGATAACGGAATGTGACTGTGCCCTTTTCACAGGAAATAATATCCTTTTCCTGAATGACGCCACGATAAAGATAACGCCCCAGATAGACCAAAGCTTTATCACCGGAGCCGACCGATTTACAATCGACAACCCATCCTGTGAGCTGTTTCTTGGGCAGCGTAAGCCCCGCCTGGGTGATGGCTTCAAGCATCTTGGCGCGGAAAACCTTGGCCAGCGCCTTATGGCTAAACAGATAGCCGTTTTTGTCCTGGGTGTTCCTGTGCTTGGTGCGCCAGAGTCGTTTAACGCGATCGATAGCTGCGGCAGGTATGACGACATGAACATGGGGATGAAAATCCAACATGAAAATAAATCCAATTTTATTACCATCGAAAGGACAATTACCGCCCAAACCCTTCTTTCCACCACGCTGATACAATACAATTCCCTTATATAAAGTCGCGTCATCATCCGCTGGGTCGATTTAGCCCAACAGACATTTATACGTCATGCGGTAATGCTCTGTGAAAACCTTGAGTTTTGTGAGCGCGAGACGTTAGTTGATATCTGCATTGTTACACTGGTTTAACACCTACAAATAGTCCTGTACTCGCGCGCTTCGCAGCTGACCATTTCTCGACATAAGTTACCCCCCTAAACCAATCTGAACGGAGCACTGGTTTTTAATTTCCATTTTGAAAATATTTGAAAATTCTTTTAACGGGCCTTAATATAAATTCCTAATATATAGATATTAATAGGTATTTAGGTAGTGGATTATATATAAACACCTATTAATACAGATAGTTATATTTATCGAAATTATCCGATGCCCAGTTTGAATTTAAAATATGAAAAATATAATGTGGCAATAATCGAGAATGACTCGCGCCCGACTCGTAAAAAATACGTAGATTTAACACGCAAACCGAGCCATAAATAAGGATATTCAGTCTAATGGAAAAACGAACAGGTCATCAAAATACCCTCATAAGGTCATTAACCGATAGTTTCCTTAAATTTAATGAGGTACCTGGAATAACCAATCCTGAATGGCACTTTGTAATAATTGGGATTGTCTATGATACCAGGGATAAGCGTAATCACTGGCTTGACGAAAATAACTGCGAAAAAGACTTGGAGACTTTGCGAGAATACACTGCAGCATCAGGCATCACCTACAAAGAACTGAAACAGGCACTCTTAAATTATATCGTTCTGTCACGGATGACAATGCTGGATTATATAAAATACTACAATGAAAATGTTTTGTTCAGACCGTGTCCAGATTTAACAAATCAATTGATAAAAAAATTATATACCCCGGAAAACTGGCGGAGAGAGAGGGATTCGAACCCTCGATACGCTATGAACGTATACACACTTTCCAGGCGTGCTCCTTCAACCACTCGGACACCTCTCCGTACTTCGCATTATCTCTATACATTTCACTGGCGACAGTAAAATGAAAATACTAAACCACCAATTGTATTTTCGGCAATAATCCATAGGCTAAATTGCAATCTCCTACGATCCATGCGCCAAATACCCATTTAGAACCCAAAATGCGGGCTGCAAGAGGGTAAACCAGATTTATGTGTGGTGCAATAGTTATCACTGCACCAAAAGATATTTATTTCGGATTCCGTTACATTAAACAGTCTAAAACATGCTAACTGTAACCAGGATCAAATAAAACAAAATCCAGAGTCACATTCCGAAGAACAGCAGTTTTTTACGGATTAGGAGCGAGGTTTTAATAATATGCGAAAGATTGACGCAGGATTATTGTTTGTCTTCAAGGCGTAGCAACAGGCGCATAGCAGGGCTACGCAACGGTTGCTACAACGCAGAAGACGGACAATAAGACCAGTCAGGATTCGTATATTATTGAATCCTCGCTCCTTAGTAAAAATTATCTGTAAGATTAACTTTCCGAGTATTTTTTTTGCAATGATTCTAACTCATCCCAAAAATAATAAAGCTGTTCAAGCTCTTTGTTCAGGGAATTCAGTGCCTCAAGTGTCTCAGTAATTTCTGATTTTTCATTCTGATAGAAATCTCGACTGGCGATTGTTTGATTAAGGTCTGCTTGACGATGTTCCATTTCCTCAATTTTCCCGGGCAGTGCTTCAAGCTCTCTTTTCTGTTTATAACTCAGTTTGTTTTTTTGTTTATTTTGCCTCACTTCCCTCGATTTTGAGTTATTTTTGATTTCCGAAACCTCTTCACTCGGTTTCTGATTCAACCAATCGCTATATCCACCCACATAGTCTGTAACCTGTCCTTTCCCCTCAAATACGAGTGTACTGGTAACCACGTTATCCAGAAACGATCTATCGTGACTGACCAATAACAGACTGCCCTCGAAGTTAAGTAAACTTTCTTCCAACAATTCCAGCGTTTCAATATCCAGATCGTTTGTCGGTTCATCCATAACCAGAAGATTTGCCGAGCGACTGAATAACTTTGCCAGCAATAATCTATTTTTCTCCCCACCGGAAAGACTGCTGATCGGTGAACGCGCACGTTGAGGAACAAACAGGAAGTCGGCTAAATAGGACAGAACATGGCGACGGTTGTTGCTGATGGTAATAAAATCACTTCCATCCGCAATCCAATCCATGACCGTCTCGGATGTATCCAATTGACCTCGCATCTGATCAAAATAGGCGATTTCCAATCGTGTTCCCAACTTCACTGAACCTGAATCGGGCTCTATTTGCTTAAGAAGCAATTTCAGTAGCGTAGTTTTGCCGACCCCGTTCGGACCAATCAGTCCGACTCTATCACCTCGAAGTAATGTCATGGAAAAGTCCTTTATCACAGGAGTTGATGCATAACTTAGACTGACATTTTCTACTTCTATGGCACGCTTTCCGGATTTTTCGGAAGAAACTTTGTGAATGCTTACCTGGCCATCTCTATTTCGACGTTGAGAACGTTCGCTACGCATTTTTTTCAAGGCTCGTACCCGACCTTCATTACGTGTCCTCCTGGCCTTTATTCCCTGACGAATCCAGACTTCTTCCTTAGCCAGTTTCTTATCGAATTCTGCATTCTGCGCCTCTTCTTCAACCAACGCAGCCGCTTTGAGCTTTAGATAGTCCGCATACTCACCCGGCCAGGAAACGAGTTTGCCGCGATCAAGATCAACAATACGTGTTGCGAGTTTTTGCAAAAAACTACGGTCATGGGTAATCAATAAGACCGCTCCAGTAAATTCCAACAGATGATTTTCCAGCCAAAGAATAGTTTCCAGATCCAGATGATTGGTGGGTTCATCCAGCAATAACAGATCAGGTTCTATCACTAATACCCTTGCCAGTGCGACCCTGCGTAACCATCCACCTGAAAGAGAACCCACCTCTAGATCGCCCGGCAGATCCAGCCTGCTTAATACGGTTTCTACACGTTGCTGCAACATCCAACCGTCATTCGCATCCAAAAGATTGTGCAGTTTACCCAACTGTTGCAAACCCTTTTCATTCAGTGTTGGATCAGCAGACAGTAAATGATATTCAGATATCCATTCCCCAATCGAACCCAGTCCACCAGCCACTACATCGAAAATAGTCTGGTAATCGGAAAAATCAGGTGCCTGATCTAACATTGCCAGGCGCAAACCCGAATCGCGCCAAAACTCTCCACCGTCTGCCGATATTTTGCCTGCGATGAGTTTCAGCAGAGTTGATTTGCCCTCTCCATTTCGACCAATCAACCCGACACGCTCTCCTGTATCGATCTGGAAATTCACCGAGTCCAATACGGGGTTGCTCCCGAACGCGACCGTTACTGTATTTAGTCTGATTAGTGGCATTAATATCAATCGATTGTCGTTGTTTGGTTAAAGGTTCAAGTCATTGATTGTTAGTACTTATGGCCCAGGGGCCTTGCAGCAGGAATTACATGGATGGTTCACCCGTCCCAAACATGTAATGGCTTAAACTCTAAGCAGGGAAATTGCTAATTAAATCCAATTGGGTTAGCTTTACCAAGATGTATTGGCATTTAGAACGCCTGAGTACTTTCGACAGTTTAATCGGATTGTAAGGAGCGAGGATTCAACAATATACGAATCCTGACTTGTCTTATTGTCCGTCTTCTGCGTTGTAGCAACAGTTGCGTAGCCCTGCTATGCGCCTGTTGCTACGCCTTGAAGACAATCAATAATCCTGCGTCAATCTTTCACATTTTATTAAAACCTCGCTCCTAAGAGAACCTAATAAGAGTTCTGCATTACCCTAGATACCCCTGTAAATAGCGCCTTAACATATCTAATCCACGGTTCGCGGCAACGGTTTGCTTTCTTGCCATTCGACCGGAAATTTTACTACTATATTCAAAAACACCATTGGGTGTCGCCAACGCACTGTATAGATCCACGGTGGAGTTATGTTTATCATCTGCAGTAGATTGTTCACACCAAAGTTGAGCAATTGAATAATCTGTAGCTGCCTTTTCAGCCAACACAGACGAAACCGTTGTAGCCACTTGCTTTAAATCGTGACTGCTTTCCAATGTTTCTCCCGGCAAACCAAGACGTTCATAGATCCGAAACCTGTCATCGGTTACCAGGCTCTCCTTAAACCAGCTCAGACCTGCACAACGCGCTGCCATTTTACCGCCACTCAGTGTTTCTACAAGAGACAATGTTTGGTGATTTTCGATCATATGTGCACCAATCACCTCAACCAAATTGCCACTGTCATGCTCCATTCCATCGATACCGAATACTGAGTGGCCGATGGTCTCGGAAACCTTTTCTACAAACTCTTTTATTTGAAATTCAGTGCAATTTTGACCAAAGATTAATTTAGTCTCAATCTCCAATGGTCCAGCGCGAAAACTCAATGAAACATCATCTGGAAATTTTAGAGCATCCAAACGTGCTTGAATAGCTGATTCACCAATACCCACTGAGCGAATAGTAACAAGCCGGGGCGGTTCCAGTTCGAACTGGCTGCCTAATCTGGGTTTAATGATTTCCTTAAACATATTTTTCATTTCATAGGGAACACCGGGTACAAACACGAACCAGCATCGCTTAAATCTGAGCGCAAAGCCCGGTGCAGTTCCCCACACATTATCCAATCGTTCAGATGTATCTGGCAGCATGGCCTGTTTCAGGTTCACTTCGGGCATGCTTTGACCGAACCGCGTAAAATGAGCTTCTATCTGATCAACAGCTTCAGAATCCAGGCGCAACGGTAAATCAAATGCATCACTGACAGCCTCAGCTGTCAAATCATCGCAGGTCGGACCCAGCCCTCCGGTACAGATACAGCAATCTGCTCTTTCTGAAACTTCTCCAAGCAAAGAAACCAGTGCTTGCATGTCGTCACCAACAGCAGTATGGCGATGAATATGAAAACCAAGAGAAGCCAACTGCGTAGATAACCAGGCTGCATTTGTGTCAACAGTCTGTCCAGAAATTATCTCTTCTCCCTGAGAGAAAATTTCGATAACCGGGGATTTGATTTTCATGTCATTTTACACGGCCTATTGTTAATTAGTCTTTTCTGCGGTTTATTATTCAAAATTCTGAATTTAGTCGCATCCCGAATTCTATGTAATTACAATCCGAAAGCGCCCAAGGATTTTACACTAGTACTCCGTCATTGTTGTATTGGGGAATAGCTTGGTTGAGAAGAAGTCAGTCACAAGGCGTACGAACACGGGTCTTGTTGCTCAAGTTAACGTAGGTCACCACTTATCGGCGGGTATATACATCAATACAAGCCTGGTGGACTTACAGTAATCTTCCGGATATAAATCTACAGCATGAGGTCACACTGATCGACTAAAGTCAGAACATTCACCACGAGACTTAATATCCAGACGCCGCAGGTTTGGGTAAATCCGGAAAAGCCCGTTATACCTATCGTTTTCGAACCCAATTTAATGTAGCATTACACAGTTAAAGTAGCATGATCTAGGTTTATAACAATTTACTTGGGGAGAAAAATAATGAGTACAGATCAGGTTGGCATTGTTTCTTCACTATGGCGTTATCCCGTCAAGTCAATGATGGGGGAAGTGGTCATATCAACAGGTATTTCGGAACAGGGCATCGACGGAGACCGTGCATACGCTCTGGTTGATAACGATAGCGGAAAAATAGTAAGCGCAAAAAATCCCAAGCTGTGGCCGAATATGTTTTCCTTTCGATCACGCTATAGCAGTAAGAATGTCGCAGCTGGTAAGGCAGTTATTACTCTGCCCGACGGCACCACGGTCAGTAGCGACCAAAATAACGTGAACGCTGTTTTATCATCGGCTCTGGGGCGAGATGTTACTTTGGTATCACAAGTACCGAAAAATCCACAGTTGGAAGAATATTGGCCCGATATGGAAGAATTGGATAATCGCGATATAGTGACTGACGAAAACATGCCGGCAGGTACTTTTTATGATCTGGCTATCGTTCATATTTTAACCAGTTCAACTCTGGAAAAGCTCGCTGAAGTTTATCCGGATGGGCAATTCGATGTTCGTAGATTTCGTCCTAATATTTTCGTCAACAGTGGCGCTGGCAACGCAGAATTTGTTGAAAACGAATGGATCGGCAAAACTATTGCCATCGGCAGTGAAGTAAAGCTAAAAATTACCGAACCCTGTCCTCGTTGTGTAATGACAACTCTGGCTCAAGGATCACTGCAACGCGACACAGGAATTTTAAGAGCTGCGGCGCAAAATAACAATGCCCATGTAGGCGTATACGCAGAAGTCATTCAGGCTGGGTCTATCCAATGCGAAGACCCGCTGACTATTGTACGAGATTAGTACTTATATCAATTTAACGGGCTCATAGCTAAGGCTTATTTCTAATCGCTGGCTGTAAGAAAGACTCAACGAACGAAGGTATTAAACTGCACGAAACAGTGAAATCATGGATGATTTCACTTGAATCGCGATCACATTTTCATCAACTGATCCAATGAAACACACATTAATCCTTAAGGCAGCAGATTTTGCCGCACAAAAACACAAAGATCAACGCCGTAAAGATAAAAATGCATCACCGTATATCAACCATCCAGTCGCGGTTGCCTTGCTGATATCCGATGTGGGCCTTGTCGACGACTCTGACATCATCGCTGCGGCGCTGCTACACGATACCATCGAAGACACCAATACCACAGGTGAAGATCTGGAAGCCATTTTCGGATCTCGGGTTCGAGGGTTTGTGGAAGAAGTCAGCGATGATACAAGACTGTACAAAAACGAGAGAAAGCGGCTACAAATAGAACATGCTGCAGATCTGTCAACAGGGGCTACTTTAATAAAGCTGGCTGACAAAATTTGTAATGTCGCTGATATTGCTGTCGCGCCACCTAAAGGGTGGGATGTGCAACGTCGCCTGGAATACCTGGACTGGGCCGAAGCCGTTATAAACAATTGCAGCAAAGTAAACTCAGCTTTAGAGACTCGATTTTACGAAGAATTGGCCAAGGCCCGCAAAACTTTCGCGAATGAATAAATCGTTCTGTTCAGCATCTTTTCTGCTTAGAATACAAATCAACTATTCGATGAATTATTACGAAACAAGAACACAGAACTGAAACATCTACGCTAAGTGGCTCGGGTGGAATAAAAAACCTGGGGAATTAAAACGACGGCGACATCAACCTATGTCATTGACAAACGCATTTACACTAACTTTTAAGAGATCTATATTTGCGCGTTCGTTCGCCTCGTGATAATTAATTTATATTCTCATCGACGGATCAGCGATTAATCCAACAAATTACACTCTATTCAACAGTTTTACGTTTCCATGTTTCCGTTCTACCAAACAACGAAAATCCAATAAATCCCCTGATCGCCAGAGTATTTTTATCTTCCAGAGTCGCCTGACACTGATAAGTATCGCCATTGTTCGGGTCATATATCCAGCCATCTTCCCATTCGTTATCCCCCTTATAAGAAAGATCCCCCAAAATTTTCAATCCCAGTAAGGGTCGTGAGCGCAATTCCGGATCCGGATTGTGTTCATCTTTTCGATTCTGGCTGCCTGGTTTATTACTGCCCTCAATAACGCCCACATAATTTTCTCCCTGTTTGGATATTTTTATCAGACCATCCCCCGCCTGATTAACCCAGGTGCCAAATATTTCATTTTCTGCGGCCACAGCATTAAAGCTAAAAAAGACTAGACCAGTAATTAACAATAATTCCAGGTTGGCTGATTTAAACATGTTCAATTCTCCTTAATTAAAATACTGATCCAGTCACTTAGGGATATTTATCGTATTATGTTTTTCATAGTTTTCTTGAAATATATCATAGATAGTCCAGAAGATATCACATGCGAAATACTCAAGAAGTAAATTGCGAATAAGCACCACGGATTGACCAATTCCTCCGTATTCAATTCTTGTTGGGTCGGTATCAGAGAGTATTCTTCGGATGCATGATTATATAGTCAATATGATACTTGACGCTTTTTTCTCGAATTTTTTTACCAATAACGCCGGACTCGCAATGACTCCCCAATAAATAATAGTATTATGTCTTCCAATCATGTAATTCAATGACATGTGGATGTGTATCCAACACATTACCAGGCTTGGATGTTTTCAATGGTTCTCCGTCATTGTTAAAAAATTGAACGCTCAATTGATTATTTTCATCATCGATGTCTAGACGGGAGAAATTATCCGCCTGCGAAAATCCCCACGTCGTGTAATTCATTTCACCGAGTGTATCCGAAAGAGGAAATGCATCTGGAGTATCTGCACCGGCAGAATCGTGAACAAAAGTACTTGGATCACCATCGGCAAAGGGAAAAGGCCAATAATAGGCAGACGATACAATGCTATAACATCTAATATCCGTGTTTTTCGAAAACTTCAATTCTGAAATACACGCACAATGAATATCGCCAGAAAGGAAGATAACATTTTGAATCCTTTCTTTGACGATTAGGTCCAACAATGCTCTGCGCGTTTCTGGAAACGCAGCCCAACAATCATCATTATTTTTATGCTTTCTACTCCTGGTTGAATCTACTGTATTTGGAACAAACACTGAAGAAGTAACAATAAATTTCGGTATATTCCCACGAGTGTCTTGCTGATATTTAAGCCAATAGAGAAAACGATTCAATTGTCCGGGCTCAAGCGTGCTCAAGGGTGGACGACCCAACATATGGTTATTATCCAGGTTATCGTCATTTATTTCGTTGCCTTCACCTTTAATCCGCTGTGAACGCACATCAAGAACAAAAAACGGATAGTCGTTACAAAGAAAATCATAGTAGAGGTACGGAATCTGATTTTCATGCAAAGCATCTTCAACTGCTGTGTTGTTGCTTGTTTCTACTGAATTATTCCAATTACGAGGGCCGTGACTCCATTGATAGCTCATATACGCGTGCATAGCCAAATTAAATACTTTACGGCCTTTCTCTTTAAGGATCCGATCATGATGCCAATTGTCTTCAATTTCATGATCATCCAGAATCATGTAAGTGGGTATCTCGCTTAAGAGTCTTTGCATATTGCGCGAGCTATAGGCTGTATAATAGCGCTCTTGAAATTCCTTGTAGGTATCTGCCAGACCAAGAGAAAAACTATTAAATTTATCGGCGTATATTTGATCACCGACCATAAGCTGAAAATTTACATCGCCATGACTTTTTCTCATTGGTTTAAAAATTCTATCGGAATTTTTGCGCCCCCAAAGCAATCCAGGATAGCGACATGAACCGAGTAAAAAACTGATTCCATGCGAGCCGTTCTCATTCTTTGGGAATGTCTTAAATTTCCCAACCGCATAAGAATCTTCAATATTCGCAAAAACATCTCGCCATTTTGATGCTTTTGGCAGAAAGGCAGCCAGTTCATTATCGTTAACACGATCATCATTATGCAGAGCATCATCCAGTCTCATGATCGCGACGCGAACTTCATATTGTTGTCCAGGCTTTAATGCTTCGGACGGTGTTGACGAATCTAAACTGGTATCCCTACCGATGTTGAAAACACCCGAACGGTCATATTCTCTTTTGAGTCTGAAATAGAAAATGTTTTTTCCATTAATTTTACCCTTACTAATTAAGGCCAAAACACCAATTGTGCGATTACTTTCGGAATTTTGTATATTCCAATCGTCTTCGGTCACGGCTGAAATCCATACTTTACAACTGGTATCAGTTGTATGGCCAATAATTGGTCCTACCGTTGGTTTACGTAGAGTGCTCATATTATTCTCCTTAAATATTTTATATAGTCACATCAATAGTCCTTCAGCGTTTATGTCTGCATGCCCCACATCGCAAGCTTACTGTCCATGAACAGAGTGCCTGTTGCGACAAAGTGTATTATGGCTCTTGCTCTTTTTAAAATGTCTTTTTTTTAAAAACTTTTAACTGATGAAAACTCCTTCAAACACTTTCTCATTGCCGCATTTGCAATGTATCCTGCAACTGTTGCAGAGCTTGATTTTCAGGTACTAAACCCTGTAGTATTTTCAAATAAGTCAGCGCATCTTTAAACTGCCCGGCATCACGATTAAATGTAACCAGAGCATAAAGAATATCCGTGTTGCCGGAATAACGCTGATGCATTGAGGCAAGCTGTTTGATCGCAGATCCAACTTTACCCTGGGAGTTTAGCGCTACGGCATAAACATAACCAAAGCGAATGTTATCGGGTGCCTGCTCAGCCGCCTTAGCCAACCAGGTTAATGCTTCGTCTTTCTTTTCTTGCCTCACCAGTGACAAACCCAGTGCTTCCGCAAGATCAGCACTGTCTGTCAACTCCACCAAGCCTTTTCGAATCAGATTTTCCGCTTTTTCTTCATTGTTTTGGGAACTGTATAGTTGAGCTAAATTGACATAGGCCGGTACAAATTTCGATTGCAGCGATAAGGCGCGTTCAAAGGCTGCCTCTGCTTTTGCTTGTTCACCAATCGCTGAATAAATACCACCCAAATTCACCTGAGCCTCAGGTCGTTCTGCATTAAACTTCTGAACCTGGATCGCTTCATTAATGGCATTCTGAAATTGCTTTTTCTGTGCTTCGGGCAGCTGTCCCTGAGGCACCTGGATAAGTAGACTGATCGCTTCTATGCGTACTCCACGTACGGAATCATTCAGCAATGGATAAGCCAGTGTCACTTGAGTTCTTAAATCGAACTGCCTTAAGGCCAATAAAGCACTGCGGCGTAACAATGGATTTTCATCATTCAGGTTTATTTTAATTGCAGCCAGCGTTTTTTGGTCTGGAAAACTCTGTAGTTCCAGTAATGCAGTTGCTCGGGCGATAGCAGCCTGCGATGGTTGCAGTGCAAGTAACTGTAAACTGTTTCTAGCCCCAGGCAATTGGTTTCTCGCGGCGTGCAGCGTTTCGGCAAATTGCTGATATCCTGCTTGCTTATCCCCATACCATTTGTTAACCGTTGCTGCCGCCCACAGTACGGGTTTTTGTTTATGGCAGTTGTTACATGAATTGGGTGTCCCTAGTTTTACTGATAAATCAGGCCGAGGTATCCTGAAGCTATGGTCATGGCGCGCATCGACCTGCATATAAGTTTTTGCGGGCATGTGACATTCCACGCAACTGGATGCTTTTGAATCTTCCTCATGAAAATGATGCGATTTTGTTGCATATTGATCCGCCGTGTGACACTGATGACATACCTGTTCGCCAGGCTGTTTCAAAGCATTGCTATGCGGATCATGGCAATCAGAACAGGTCACTCCATGCCGATACATCTTGCTTTGCAGGAATGAACCATACACATAGACTTCATCCTGAATCTGTCCGTCAGTATGATAGGCTCCCGCTGTTAACAATGACGGCAAATAAGAATCCATGAAGGGCTTCGCCTTTATGTCTTCTGCAATTTGTGAACGGCGACTATGACAACGGGCACAGATCTCGATTTCGGTGTGGTCATTATTAGTCTGACTACGCTGGGGAATACCCGTATTCGAATCAATATTCCAGCTCACTCCCCTCCTATCACCGAATAAAACCGCCAGCCCCTTTTGCGGATCAGTTATTCTCTCTTCAACACTTGTTTTGGCCCAGTTTAAATGTTTTGCACCCGGGCCATGACACGCTTCACAGGATACATCCAGTTCCGACCAGGTGGTGTGAAAGCTATCCGTTTCGGCATCATAATTTTTTTGAAGATGACTTGAATGGCAATCCGCACACATATAATTCCAATTAAGGTTTGGGCCTGTCCAGTGCAAAACATCATCATGGCTAATCTTTTCGTCCGCATGTAAATGCATCCAGCGCTGCCCTCCCTGTTCTTTGGATCGGCTATCCCATGCGATATCCAATGCTTGTAGCCGGCCACCTGGAAATTCAATTAAATACTGCTGGAGCGGGTAAAAACCGAATACATATTTAACAGAATAGTCGGCCAGTTTGCCGTCCGGCCCGTCGGTACGAAGCATAAAACGTTTATCTTTGCGGTAAAATAAAGTCTCTACATCGAATTGTTTAAATCGGGCCTTGTTAAAATCGCCAAGCACTGTCTTTTCCGTAGTCTCCTGCATGGCTAAATCATGATGCGAGCCAGTCCACTGCTCATATTCCTGCTGGTGACACTCGGCGCAAACTTTGCGACCAATATAATTATCACTTGCTGCAAAAGAACAGTAGTAATAGAGGAAGAAAAATCCGAAATACAGGACTTTCGTTGTACTGGTCATGAGTAACTGATCAATTTAATATACCTACCCTAATGTGTAGAAAAATTTCTGGAGATTTATGGTTTAGGAGCAAGATTTTAATAATATGCGAAAGGTTGACGCAGGATTATTGTTTGTCTTCAAGGCCTAGCAACAGGCGCATAGCCGGGCTACGCAACTGTTGCTACAACGCAGAAGACGGACAATAAGACAAATCAAGATTCGTATATTATTGAATCCTCACTCCTTATTATCAGACTCATTAAAATTGCCAATTTGTTCAAACAAAAAAGATAATTCCAAAACCACCTGACTATTGATTTTGATCGAGCAAAAGTTGCTTTAAGGACCGCTGAGTTGTTTTGGGTACAATTTTCAAATAAACCACGCCCCACACAGCATCAGTTAATCCCAAAAAAGCAGTAATCAAGCCGTAATCATAAAACAACCCGGCAGGAATTAATAACCCAGCCGCAATAAAGCGCAATCCCGATTCATATATGATAATGCAACCGTATTTCTGAATGTCGCGGCCACTAATAATCAAGGTTACGGCGGTATAAAGCAAGAATCCGCTAATTACCCACGCCCATACAGTCTGGTTAATATTCAGACCTAGCCAATGATAAAAATCAGGGTAAAACAGTATGCTGGCAAGACCAATATTCCAGAAGCCACTAAATATTACTAGATCATTTCGCATAAATTTTTCCTTCTTTTTAAGTTTTTAGGTAACTACTTAGCCCCTAATCGAAACAGCCCTCTATGGGGGATCTGTGGAGGAAGTGTATGCGGCAGGGAAGCCGCATCCAAGCCTACAAGGATGTATTTACGGCGTCTTCCGGAACAGATCACCCATAGAGGGG
>Ga0114934_10001140_pt1 | contig 17252 bp, 14 predicted proteins | sample 4SBtaG_2_FD_99695 | JGI IMG/M metagenome (GOLD analysis project Ga0114934, IMG submission 99695) | Deep subsurface microbial communities from Kolumbo volcano to uncover new lineages of life (NeLLi) - 4SBTROV10_white metaG | ecosystem: Environmental > Aquatic > Marine > Volcanic ...
TATAATTTCAGGCGCAATAGCAAACTGAAATTATACAATTGAACACATATCGGTATTACAACGCTATCAATATGGGAATGAGAATATGAAAATGCACCATACCCTTCCTGCCACCTGAATTTGTCTTTAATAAAACCTTTATTATTAATCCAGCCAGAATGCAATATTCTTTTATATTACGTCCCTTACGGGACTATGTTATTGTTTTGTTAATAATCACTATAAATATTTTGTCCCTAACGGGACAATACTGATAAATAACAAATAGTCATTTTTTTTGCAAATATAAGCTGTCATTTTCCTATTTATTTTTTTAATAACCCTGTAACTCGCTGTAAATCTAATTGTTAAAAATCATGGGTCAGGAAGTTTGAATTTGTGAGTACAGTCTATAAACAAAATCAAAAAAGTTTATTTTTTATTAAAGCCTTCTGTTTTAGACTGAATTCATTTGTCGTTTTACCGTAATTTCAGGGACTTATTAACAATTTTAATAAAATCTGTAAAAAAAAGAATTTTACAGCCTGAATATCAACATATTGCAACTTTTATGTAAAAAAAACATTATCTCAGGCAACCTTTTTGATTTCTGTGCGTCTTAATTAATGAAGCTAGCACCATAGTTCAGTTTTTTCCTTGTGAAAGGGGGCATTTTTTAATGTCCCTTTTCATTTTTATACCGAACTGCTGTCAAATTCCGTTTTATCCTATTTAAACCTGTCCGCAAAAGTGGTGAATCATCAAAAAGAGTTTCAAATGCCGGTTCTGATAAATTTTCCCATTCCGAAATATTGGCAGACAACAAAAACGGTTTAGGCAAAAATGCATCAAACGCTGTAGGCTGTATTTTCCGGTTCCAAGGACATACATCTTGGCATATATCGCATCCATAAATCCATGGCGAAGTGTCATATTCCGGCTGTGTCATAGATTTCCGTTCAATAGTTAAGTAAGAAATACACTTTTGGGCATCTAAAAAATGAGGTTTTAATGCACCAGTAGGACACGCATTAACACAACGCGTACAGTTTCCACAATGGTCGGCCGCTATTGTGCTGTCATTTTTCAATTCAATATTGCTCAAAATCTCGCCTATAAAAACATACGAGCCGTAGTCCTTATTGATGAGAAGTGTATTTTTACCTTTCCAACCCAGTCCTGCATCTACAGCAAGCCCTGTTTCGTAAACCGGTGCTGAATCGACAAAACATCTGCCCTGAATGGGACCTATTTCGTTATTAATAAAATCCCGTAAACGACACAAACGAGCTTTCATTACTTGGTGATAATCTTGTCCTAATGCATACTTACTTACTTTCGGTATTTTTTCCCCTGCCGGTAAATTTTTGGGGAAATAATTCATCAATACAACGATTGCAGAACGAAAACCTTCTTGTAGCAGGGCAGGATTAGTCCGTTTATCAAGATGATGCGCCATAAATGACATTTCCCCGTGATAGCCGTCATTAAGCCATTGCCGGAGCAATTTCTTTTCTTCCGTAAATTCTCTGAGTGGCGTGAAACCACAAGCCGCAAATCCTAATCTCAGTGCTTCCTTTCGGATGCTTTCTATCTGGTCTTGCGACAGTGTCAAGATTTTGTGTGTTTGTAAATGTCAATTAATTTATTGGCAGCAGCAAAAGGTGATAGTTGTTCATTGATAACGGATTGCTCCAGCTTTTCAAATTGCTTTTTTACGGCAGGCATATTCAAAAAATCATTTTTAAGACTTTCCCATATCGAGGATTCCAACCAATATTTTGATTGTTGTTCCCTATTGGTTTTAAAATACCCGGAAGCCAAAATTTTCTCCCTAAAAGTATTGATTTGCTCAAAAATAGAATCAAAACCATTACCTTCCAATGCGGAGCAAGTTGCTACCGGCGGTTGCCATCCGGAATTTTTTAAGGGAAACAAATGCAGTGTGTTTTGATATGCTTTGGCAGCCAGGTTTGCTTTATTAATATTGTCTCCATCTGCCTTATTGACGGCAATCATATCAGCCATTTCTATAATACCCCGCTTAATACCTTGTAATTCATCGCCGGCACCTGCTAACATCAGCAAAAGAAAAAAATCAACCATAGAACGAACTGCGGTTTCAGATTGACCAACACCAACGGTTTCAATCAAAATATAATCATAACCGGCAGCTTCGCACAAAATAATTGTTTCACGCGTTTTTCGTGCCACACCACCCAACGACCCTGACGATGGCGATGGACGAATAAAAGCTTGCGCTGACGCTGACAATTTTTCCATGCGGGTTTTATCGCCCAATATACTACCTTTAGAACGCGTACTACTGGGATCTACAGCCAACACAGCAACTTTATGGTTTTGCTTTAAAAGCGAAAGCCCAAAGCGTTCAATAAAAGTACTTTTCCCAACGCCAGGAATACCGGTAATGCCAATTCGAAATGATTTGCCGGAAAAAGGCAGACATTTTTCTATCAACAAATTAGCATCTTTTTGATGTTTGATTTGTGTACTTTCAATTAATGTAATGGCCTTTCCCAAAGCAGAGCGATTTCCATTTCTAACCGCTGAAAACAATTCGTTCAACGACGCAGTTTTCCCATTATTATTATTACTCGTTGGATTAATATTTTTTGGTGGCACAACCCCTTTTTTTACACTTAATGCCGACTTATTTGTGTGGTTCTTTTTCAAGTTATTTTTATCTTTTACAGAAAACTAAAATTAGTTTCTTTGAAAATAGTATTTTTGATATTCACAAAACAAAAGTAAAAAACTTTTTTCACTTTGGTATTTCAAAGAAAAATATTAGGCACAACATTTATTCTTCTTTCTGTATTTGCCTTGTTTACAGGATGTCGTACTGCTCGACTGGTTCCCGACGGCGAATACTTTTTGCAAAAAAATCAATTGAAGATAGTCGGGGGAAAAGAAATTAAAGCCGATGATGTAGAACCGTATTTGCAACAACACCCGAATACTAAGACGGCTATTTTCTTCCCATTTCACTTAATGGTCTATAACTTGTCGCACTCGGGAAAAGAAACAAAACTAAAAAAATTATTTGGCATCTATAAAATGGGTGAAATTATTGGGGAAGAGCCTGTCATTTTCTCCAAGGCAAAAACAAAAAAAACAATTAAAGAGATTAAAACCTTCTTAAATAATAAAGGATATTTTGACGCTGCTATTGATTACAATATACCCCCTCATGGGAAAAAAATAAAAGTAAACTATCTGATTCAATTAAATAATCCATTTACTTTTTCTGGTATTACTTACCACATTATGGATAATCAAATGCGAAAAATTATTGTCTCTGACAGTTTAAATTCTCTGATACATTCCGGTCAGCGGTATGATGTTGACTTATTAGATAAAGAACGGGACCGTATTGTTACCCTTTTGAGAAGTAATGGTTACTATTATTTTAATAAAGATTTTGTATCGTTTCTTGCTGATAGCAGTAACCATCAGATAAAATTGGAAATGTTTGTAGGTGTTCACGATAAAAAGAACACGGTATTATTTAATAAAGTAAGGCAACGATATCGTGTTAACAAGATTTTTTATTATATGGATTTTAATCCAAAACAAGTATTAAACAATCCGGACCAATATTATCAGAATTTTGATACCACATCATACAGTAAGAATATTTATTTTTTGTTTCACAAAGACTGGTTTATTTCTCCCAAAATACTTCAAAAAGGCAATTATCAAATACCGGACAGTTTATATAATTTTAACTTCGTTTCCGAGACCTATGATTATCTCTGGAAATTAGGAACCTACCGCTTGATAAATATTCGTTTTGAGGAAGATTCTAATCGTGCAGGATTTCTAAATTGTTATGTGGAATTGACACCCATGAAAAAATATACGGTTTCATCTGAATTGGAAGGTACCAACACTTCCGGAAACATGGGGGTGTCAGCCAGTTTAAATAGTATGGACAGAAGTTTGTTATATGGTGCAGAAATTTTTAATATCAATATGCACGGCGGTATTCAAAGGCAAACCGTATTTAAACAGCCCGATGACAAAACAGATATTATTGAATATTTACCTTTTAATACGATTGAAGTAGGATTAAATATGGGATTAAAGATTCCAGAATTTTGGTTGCCGCTGAATGCTGAAAAATTTGTACGGAAATATCATCCGCATACCATACTAAAAGCCAGTGCCAATTATCAAAAGCGTCCCGAATATGAGAATCAGATTATTAATGGTAGTTATGGTTATATGTGGCATGTCGGGAAACATATTCTAAATATTGTTAACCCGATTGAAATCAACTCAGTGTATGTGAGAAATATTGATGAGGCATTCAGTGAAAAAATAAACGGGACTTACCTGCAAAACAGTTTTTCAAATCACATGATTACCGCAACAAACTACACCTTTTTATATAATTCGCAAAATATAAATAAAATTGAAAATGCTGTTTTCCTACAACTAAAATTGGAAAGTTCAGGAAACATCTTATACAATATTGATAAAAAAGAGGATGCACCACAAACCGATGGGCATTATACGCTCTTCAACTTACCCTATTCCAATTATTTAAAGGCAGATATAGATTTTCGATTTTACAATGAATTAAATAAAAACAAGTCATTGGCTTACCGGTTAATGGGTGGTTTGGCTGTGCCCTATGGCAATCTGAATGTGATTCCTTTTGAAAAACGGTATTATGGTGGCGGTGCTAACGGTATCCGTGCCTGGCAAATCCGTTCTTTAGGGCCCGGTTCTTTTTATGATTCTACCATGAATTATCCAAACCAATCGGGTGATATGCAATTAATGGCAAATGCGGAATACCGCTTCCATTTATTTTGGATGTTGAATGGTGCTTTTTTTCTTGATGCCGGCAACATTTGGTCGGTATCCAAAGACGATGAACGGGCAGGATCAAAATTTTATATTAATGAGTTTTACAAACAAATAGCACTTGGGACGGGTTTTGGGTTTCGGTTTGATTTTACCGTATTTGTTTTTCGTCTTGATTTGGGTATAAAACTCCGCGACCCCAAAGAACCGGAAGGCCAACGATGGATTCTCGGTACGCGTCATTATACCGGAACAGATTTTACGCTAAATCTTGGTATTGGCTATCCGTTTTAAGGTTGTGATACTAAACAGCTAATACTGATTCGTATTCAATGATATCATTTCGATGCAATATTTTTTTGGAATTATTTTAACCCAAATTGAGCTATGTGCTGCTTAAAGAAAATTAGCAGACTCTAAGTAGGCATGAGTTTTGATTTAAGGTTTATACAAAAATTCTTCTTTTGGTATATGAATTTGGATTAAATTTGTCATCAAATTGATAAAAAGAATGTATAGAACACATACTTGTGGCGAGTTGAATACTACGCACATCGGACAAACGGTAACGCTAAGCGGATGGGCACAAACAATCCGGGACAAAGGAAAAATGATTTGGATAGATTTGCGCGACCGCTATGGTATTACTCAATTGGTATTTGAACAAGGGAAAACAAACAAAACCGTTTGGGAAACGACACAAACCATTGGACGCGAATTTGTTATACAGGTATCCGGCACGGTTATCAAAAGGATTGCCAAAAACCCGAACCTGCCAACAGGCGAAATAGAAATAAAAGTAGAAAGTTTAAAAATTCTCAACACTTCGGAAGTTCCACCTTTTACCATTGAAGATGAAACCGATGGGGGAGAAGAATTGCGTGCCAAATTCCGGTATCTTGACTTGCGACGCCCTGTGATGCAAAAAAATATTTATCTGCGTCACCGAATAACAAAACTGGTGCGGGACTATCTTGACGGGCAACAATTTGCTGAGATAGAAACACCCTATTTGATAAAATCTACACCTGAAGGTGCTCGCGATTTTGTCGTACCCTCACGATTACATGCCGGTGATTTTTACGCTTTACCGCAGTCGCCACAAACTTTCAAGCAACTATTGATGATTGGCGGTTACGACCGTTACTTCCAGATTGTAAAATGCTTCCGCGATGAAGATTTCAGAGCCGACCGTCAGCCTGAATTTACGCAAATAGACTGTGAGATGTCGTTTGTAGAACAGGAAGATATCATGAAAATGTTCGAAGGTCTTATCCATTTTATTATCAAAGAAATTAGCGGAAAAGACACCGGAAAATTTCCGAGTATGTCGTATGACGAAGCCATCAATATTTACGGCTCTGATAAACCGGATCTTCGTTTTGATCTAAAAATTAACAATTTGACCGATACGATAAAAGGCCGGGATTTCAAGGTCTTTGACAGTGCAGAATATATCGGGGGCATCGTTGTTTCCAAACAAGCGGGAATTTCGCGTAAAATAATTGATCAATTTACCGATTATGTGAAAACGCCACAAGTAGGTGCCAAGGGAATGGTCTATGTCAAATTTAATAACGATAACACTTTTAAATCGTCAATCGACAAATTCTATTCACAAGCGGATTGGCAGACAATAACTGAGAAAGTAGGCATGAAAGCCGACGATATTCTCTTTATTTTATCGGGCAACAAACAAAAAACTTTAGCGGCGTTGGGTCGCTTCCGCGTACAGTTGGGTGATTATTTCGGACTTATTGATAAAGAGGCGTTTGCACCGCTTTGGGTAACGGATTTCCCCTTATATGAATGGGACGAAGAAGCCAATCGTTTCAATGCCATGCACCATCCGTTTACAGCACCTAAGCAAGCGGATATTGATTTATTTGAAACCAATCCGGCAGCCATGCATGCCAATGCTTACGATATGGTATTAAACGGCAACGAAATCGGCGGCGGTTCTATTAGAATCCACGATGCCGAGATACAACGAAAAATGTTTAGAACGCTCAATTTAAGCGAAGATGAAATAAACGAAAAATTCGGTTTTATTATCAATGCTTTCAAATATGGTGCACCGCCGCATGGTGGGATTGCTTTCGGATTAGATAGAATTGTTGCCATATTGGCAGGAACACCTTATATCCGCGATGTCATTGCCTTTCCGAAAAATAATGCCGGCCGCGATTTGATGTTGGATTCACCTTCTAAAATTAGTACTGAGCAATTAGATGAACTTTCGCTCGTTATTAAAAAAACAGAAACTATTAAAAAGTGAAAAACCCTTCCCGATATATTGTCATCACTGTTTTAATTTTTGCCTTATTTACGGGATGTAAAAAGCCAAAGAAATATTCTGATATTCCGGCAATTACCTTTTCTAAATTTTTACTGAAAGATACAATAGATGCCTTAGATAATCCCGTCTTGCGCGGCACATTAGTTTTTGATTTTGTTGACGGTGACGGCGATATTGGTTTGATGGAAAGCGATACCACAAGTCCTTTTGACAGCACTTATTTTTATAATCTGTATATCACAGAATATTATGCTGTAAACGACAGTTTTGTTGAAAGTAACCCAATTGTTCCTTTTCATTATCGGATACCTTATGTGGCAGCTACGGGACAAAACAAGACACTCAAGGGTTCCATAAAAATAAATATTGACTATAATTATCCACTTTCAAAAGATACGGTTTATTACTCATTTTACATTTATGACAGAGCCTTGCATCAGAGTAATATAGAAAAAACCCCCGTTATTATTTTGACTCAATAAAATTATGCCCCTTATGAAGATTAATAAATTTATGAAAATGGCAGATGTTATTCATTTGAATTATCATTTATTGTCTGTCCTATATCGTTTTAAAATTAATTTAGGGTTTGGCGAAAAATCCGTTGAACAGAGTTGTAAACAAAATGATATCAACCCTGATTTTTTTCTTGAAATAGCGAATGCTTTCATTGACAAAGATTATTTCCCGGACGACAAATTGCAAAATTTCTCCTTGTCAATTATTATTGATTATCTACAAGCTACTCATCGTTACTATACAGAGGAAAAAATCCCTGAAATAGAAAATCTTTTCCAAACACTTATCAATAATGGCACACCCGACAACTTGAAGATGATTCAACAGTTTTTCGAGAACTATCTTGATGAGTTTCATAAACATATTAATCGTGAAGAACAGACTGTATATCCGTATGTCTTGCAGCTTGAAAAAGATTTTAACCGGAAAAAAACCACTGCCAAATTTCTTAAACTATTAGAACAATACACGATAACCAACTATGAAACAGAACACGATGATATAGAAGAAAAATTGTTTGACCTTAAAAACATTCTGATAAAATATATTCCGCCAATGGATGATTATCACCCCATTCATCAAATTCTATCGAAACTCTTTAGGTTAGAAAAAGATATCAATGACCATTCGCACATAGAAGACAAAGTTTTAATTCCTAAAGTTAAAAAAGTGGAAAAACAATTTTTGGAGCAAGTTAAAAACAAGAAGATAGCCCTTGTTTAATGAAAAACATTAAAATCATTGTTGATATTTCTTCTTACTTAATACGGAAAGCCGTTTTATCCTTGATATATGAAAATTTTTCTGCAACAGAAGTGATTTTAATTAACTCAAAAGAGAAAAACAACCTAACGGCTATAACACAAGCCAAAAAACCAGACATTATTCTATTGGATAATACCAATATTGTTCTCAATGATTTTATTTTTAAAGACATTTATTTTCTATGTATAATTGTTGATAAGACCGCAACAATAAACCATGATATTTTTGATGAAACACTTTCAATAGAGGATTCACAAAGCACCATTATTCATAAATTACAAAGCATTTTTAATAAAATAAACCAATCAAAAATCAAGCAATCTAAGTCTGAAAATCTTAGCATTCGCGAAAAAGAAATATTGAAAGCCATATCACAGGGTTTTACCAATCAAGAAATTGCCGAAAAATTATTTTTAAGCATCCACACCATTACAACGCACCGCAAAAATATTACAGCCAAACTTGGCATTAAAACCATTTCAGGATTGACGCTCTATGCCCTACTGAACGGTTTGGTTAATTTGGAAGAAACAAAATTGAAATAGTTATTCGCTTTGTTTTTTGAAATAGAAATTAAACGATATCCTCAAATAAGTGGAGCTCAAATTCAATTTATATTTATAGGTTCGTGGAAAATTTACAGACATTCCTGTACCGGGGTTAGAGGAATAATAATCATCTGTCTCTTGATGTGAGCCATTTATGTCTCTAAATCCAAACTCGCCACCAAGACTAAAATTTTCATCAAAAAAATATTCGGTACCAAATCCTAATTGTGCACCAAAAAGATGTGTTTTTTGATACTGGTCTTTAAAATCCTGTTCTGCTTGTGGGTCTTCACTGTCTTTTATGTTAACCGAAGGAATAAAATAAGCAAAAAGAATGTTGCCATACATTTTTAGATTTCCTGTTTCTTTAATAAAATATTTAGCACCGATAGTTGGCACATAAAGTGTTCCAGATACCTTATACGACCAGTCAATATCTACAATATTACCATTGGAATCAAATTCTTTTCCCAATGTAACTTCTGTAGTAGTTTCATTTAAAACCTGTAAACCTCCGTAAGGTACCATCTTTCCAAATGAATAACCGAAAGCCGCTGCATTCAATTGAATGCCAGGACTTACAGAAAACACAAATTGTGCCTTTGAGGTGGTAACATTAACGAAAATTAATGTAATAAAAATCAAAAAATAATTATTTTTTTTCATGATTTAAGTTTTTATGATTAAAAAATACAAATTTAATTAATTTCTTTTAATTATGATAAAATGATATACTTTTTAGGTTGGACTCATTTATTATTCTGTATTTTTAGATTGTAAATAATTGCTTCCGACTGTCTGACATATTCCCGTTTTCTGAATTTAGGACCGTAGAAATAGCCTTCCACAGTAATAATACGGTTTCGTTTTTGGTCTAGTGTCGTTACGCTCACAAAAGGACCACCCATATAATCATTTTCTACTCGCCAAAGCCCTCTAACTTCTGCAAAGTATTGATCGTGAAATGAAAATGTGTTAAATTCTAATCCTATCCGCGTTTCTGTGGTCATCCATGTGCCATCGAGCGGACCGGGTAAATATTTTTTAAGAAATTCATTGCGTTTTTTTACCAGAAAATTAAGTGTAAATGTATTAGTGTCCGTATAAGGATACGAATAAACAATTAACCCTTGACTTAATTCCGGGTCTTCACGCGAAATCCATACAAAATTGGTTGTATCAATATTAATGTTATATCCGGTAGGGACAGGCATATAAATATTAAATTTATTTTTTAGAAAACCAATAATCTTTCTGTTTGGCAGTCTTTTATAACCGGAAACGATACGCTCTCTTTCTTTGGCATTGATTAGTGACACAATCTTATTCTGTTGTTTTGAAAGTGCTTTTGCCATAGCAATACCATTTGGTGCTCTACAATCAAAAATTAGTTGTCCTTTTGCCCAAACATTTTTTTTAATAATTATTTGTGTGGAATCTTCCGGGGTCGTTTTGTTGATATTAATAAAAATTAGGTTTCGGTGGGTTTTAAAAACATAGTTGAAATCAGCATTCGCGATGTGTGCCATTGTAAAAATATTTTCTTCTTGAGGCAGCGACGGATAAGGTTGACTGAAAATTTTCTTCAGCGTGTCGCCTGTAGCACCTTCACAATAGATTGGGTCAATAATGATTATAACTTCTCCGGTTTTTCCCGTGATGTTAGGTAATAGTCCACCATTTGTTTTAGTATCACATCCTTGGTTAAATATTCCAAAGAGAAATATTATTAAAATTAATGAAAATGTTCGTTGCATTATATTCTGTTTTAAATATTACAATAATTATAGTTCAGACTCTTGACTTTATGGACAGACACTAATTACTTTTCATCAAAAAAACAAAGTTACAAAATTTAAAAAATCAAGGAGGCTTCTATTTAAATATTAATTGAAATTTGAAAATGTTTTTTTCAAATTTCACACTGTTTTTAAGAAATTTTGATACTTTTAACCCAATATTTCTGTAAAATGCCAAATCCAATTTATATTCTGATAATTTTTCTCACCGGAATAATTTTAGGATTATTCTTTAATAAAAGCAGAAATCTAACAATTTTATTATTGATGTTAATTTTCCTTTCGGGAAGCATTCTTCCCTTTTTAGGATTTTGGAAAGCATTCTTTAACCACTTTGGTGCGGCATCCGGCAATTTCTTTAGCATTGAAATATCATCTATAATACTTGATGAATCCCGTGCTCTATTATTGGGGATAATAAACCTTTTTGGACTTTTTGCGTGGTTTTTTTTAATAGATTTCATATTGTTACAAAAAAAATCAAATGTGCAAAATTCCCGTAGTCATGCCATTGTAAAATTGATTCAATATTTGCTATTCTTTTTTTTCATAAACTTAATGATTTTAAGTAATTCATTGCTTATTACTGTTGTTTCGATTATGCTTTCCGTCATCACTCTAATAGGTCTTTTTAAAAATCTTTTGAGTCCAAAAGAATATATGATGAGACTGATTTTGATGGTATCAATTTTTGTGCTGTTAATAGCCGGGTTGGTAATAATGGTCTTTTATAAGATTCCTTATCGCTTTTCAAATCTCCCGGATATCGTTAATTTCTTTTTCATTTCGGGGATATTGCTTTTATTTAGCGTTTTTCCTCTTATTAACAAAGTGGAAAAAGAAACATCTAACCAAAAGGGTGTTTTTCTGTTGTTGTATCAGACTATATTCTTGTCTGCTATCTTTTTTGTTCTTTATTTGTTATCACAGCACATTGAAAGTAAAAGCATACTTAATGCAATGGCAATAATGGGATTGTTGACCTATCTCTTTTCTTCGTTTATGGCTACCGGACAAATTTCAGCTTACAAAATTTTGAACTATAACACTTCCGGGCAATTCGGGTTAATGGTATCTATCATTGGACTTGGTCGCTATTTTGGAATAGACAGTTATTTTATTTTGGCAAGTATATTCCTTACGCATTTTTTTGCTAAAGCGGGTATTCTTTGGTTGGTTTCCGATTTGTCGGCAGATAAAATTACGCTTTGGTCATCATTGCGTAAAAAAACGGTTTTTCTTTTTTTCTTCGGTATTTTTATTTTTGGTCTTGCCGGATTTCCGCCCTTTCCTGCCTTTTTTGGTCGATGGAAAATATTTACCCACTTAGTAGATTATAAGATGTATGACTGGATAATTGCTTTTGGAATTGGTTTTTTACTAGAAGCCTATTATCTTTTGCGGTGGGTTGCAGGCATTAGTAAAAAGGAAAAGACTCCACGCACCGAACATATATCTATGGCAGGTTGGATTTCGGCAACATTTACTTTTATTCTTTTCATCCTATCCAGCAACTTCTTGATGCTTTATATGAATAATATTGGCGATTTACGGCTTTATATGTTAGTAATGATATTTTTACTTTTTTTGCTCTCTTTTACCCCACCCCTTGTACAGTTCGTGTTTTCATTGGGGTTCCTTGCTGATATTAATTTAGTTACCCATTTATCCTTATCAGATATTCGTTTAATTCCCATCGGCATTATAATATTATTCGCCATACTGCTACTCATACCAAATTTGCGAAAACACAAGCATCAGCCCGGACTTAATGCCATTATTCTATTGATGGCATGGAGCGCTATTATTCCGATTATTGCCACTCAATGGGTGACGGTCGTTTTTTGGGGCTTTCTTTTTATTGCAGGTACTTTTCTATTTATGCTCCATAGAAATAAACTCAAAGGACAAGCATTATTTTTTATTCTTTTTTCTTTCGTCGGTATCTTAACCGCTTCTATAGGGTTGCTATCATCAATAACACAAACCGGAACCTTTGAAATTGCTGCATACGCTTGGCAAGACACTTTATTGCTGCATAAGGGATTAATGATTACAGGGACGGCTATTTTTATTATTGCTTTTTTGGTGCTTTTTGGTTCGGCATTGAGCCGGCGGCAAAATGTTGTTACCGGCTATTTTACATTCCGCAATATTTTGGCTGAGAGCTTCGAGGCATTAATTTCTTCACAGCTCATTCTTTATATATTCCAAATTATTATTACCGTTGGTGTTTTTTTGGTTTTAATTACTATTGTTTAGAAGTTAGAAAAATTAAAAGATGAAATATCTATTAATAACATTTACCTTACTTAGTAGCTTAGAAGCATTTAGCCAACAAGATGATTGGAAACTTAGATCTATAAGCTTAGGTATCTACTATTCTTATGTTGATTATGCAAAACTGAACAATATTGTGACAAACTTAGGATTTCCTGAATTCAATTCATCGCCTTTTGGAATATCTTATTTTGGGGTATCAAACAAGAACAAAATTGAGTTGCTTTTTTCTTCTGGGTTAAACGGTGGTACAAAACAAAAAGATAGTGCTAAATCATATATGTTTGAGTATTTTGTGGATTGTTCAATTGGATATCGAATTGTAGATAAGGATAAAATTGGAATCACTCCATTTATTGGAGTGAGAGGATTATTAAACGGTTACTGGCTAAGTAATAATTTCGCAAACACCTCGTTGTCTGGGGTGCTTGTTACACAAAGCGATGCATATAATTTTTTCTCTATGCGCACAAGTATTATAACAGGAGCTCAAATAGGTTTGTTTAAAAATAAAGAAGGATATGACTTAGTTAATATTCGATTCGATATTACATTATGGAGTCCATATACAGACTTTTTTCGACCTGGGTTAACATATGATGAGACTCTACTAATGAAACAAGGTATTTATGTATATTTAGGTATTTATCCAGGATTTTAATCTTTGCCAACAGCACCTCAAACTCTATCTGCTAAGGCACACAGGAGCTTAGCCGCAAAACGATATGAGAAAAATAAACATTGTTTTATCTTTAGGGAAGTCCTAATAATTATTTTGCATCTTTTTCATTATCTTTGTTTCTTGAAAGAAAGTAATTATTAGAACTCCCCCTTTCTCAAAATTTATTTAATGAAGTATAACAAGTTAACTCCGGAAGAAGAACAGATAATCCTGCGAAAGGCAACAGAAGCACCCTATTCAGGAAAGTTCTATACTTTTGATAAAGACGGCACTTATCTTTGCAGACAATGCAATGCACCGCTTTACCGGTCTAAAGACAAGTTTAATGCCCAATGTGGTTGGCCCAGTTTTGATGATGAGATACCGCATGCCATTAAACGAATCCCTGATGTTGATGGAAGAAGAACGGAAATTGTTTGTGCTAATTGTGGTGCACATTTAGGACATGTTTTTAAAGGCGAAGAATATACACAGAAAAATACCCGTCATTGTGTTAACTCTGTCTCATTATCATTTGTTCCGGTAAAAATTAATCGTTCTGTGCCATTGCAGCGTGCCCTCTTTGCGGGCGGTTGTTTCTGGGGAATGGAACATCTTTTAAAAAATCAAAATGGTGTTGTCTCTATCACCGTAGGATATATCGGTGGACATACTAAAAATCCCACCTATCAGGAAGTTTGTACGCAAAAAACAGGATTTGCCGAAAGTGTGGAAATCTATTTTAACCCGGCAATTGTGTCCTACGAAACTTTAACAAAACTGTTTTTTGAAATTCATGACCCTACAGAATTAAACCGGCAAGGTCCCGATGTGGGTGATCAATATCGTTCGGAAATTTTTTATGTGAATGAAGCGCAAAAGAATATTGCTGAAAAATTGATTAATATATTAAAGGAAAAAGGATTGGATGTTGTTACCAAAGTAACACCCGCAACAACTTTCTATCGGGCCGAAGACAAGCATCAGAATTACTATCAAAATTATGGTGGTACACCCTATTGTCACATTCGGACAAAACGATTCTAAAAAAAAGAACAAAACCCAATTTCCAAAAATTAATACAATAATATCCCTGTTGTCGGTTAATTATTATTTTTGTTTTTTGTAAAAGTAATAATCCGAAAGTTTCCAAAAAATTACCGTTGAATCGAGCCAAACCTAAATGGATACCTTTATTTGCCACCAATTTTTTTGGGGTCTTAGACGACAATTTGTTAAAAAATTTAATTTGCTTTATTTCAATTTATTGGGTGGCAGAAGGCAATGAGTCCATTGTCATTATGTTGGCTACCGGCGTGATGGTCTTACCCTATATTCTTTTTTCGCCTCTAGCGGGAAAGTATGCTAAAACCAAGCTTAAACGACGCATCATATTTTATACCAAATTGGCTGAAATACCCATTATGCTGTTTGCGTGGACAGGATTTTATTTTGAAAACATATACATTGTTATTACGGGTATGTTTCTCATGGGATTGCAAAGCACCGTGTATTCGCCGTCAAAATATGGACTCATCAGAGAAATCGGCGGAATGGAAGGCATCTCTTTTGGCACCGGTGCCATCGAAATGTTAACATTCTTAGGCGTATTATTGGGTACTTTTTTTGCCGGATTATTATCGGACATCAAAACTTATCGGTTAATTTTAATACTAGTTGTTGTTTTGTTGGTTGCCTTTACCGGTTTCTTTTCTGCCACCAAAATTAAAGCTGACGAACCGGAACCCCTTGGCGACAAAATGGATTCGGTAAATCCAGTGAAATTTATTATTAGAATGATTCGCTGGTCAAAAAAGGAAATACCCGGATTAAATTTTACTGTTTTTGGATTATCCGTATTTTGGCTTATCGGTTCTCTCATTCAGATGAATTTATTAATTCATTGTCCACAGACATTAAAAATGAGCAATACGGCTACAGGGATTGTGATGGCATTAGTTGCTGTTGCGATAGCATTGGGCAGTATGCTCTCCGGGGTAATATCAAAAAAGAAGGTAGAAGTGGGGCTGATTCCTCTTGGCGGATTTGGATTGGCATTAAGTATTTCAACTATTTTTATTTTTAATCCGTCGAAAATATGGTTTATCATTTTAATGGTTACGGCCGCTTTCTCGGCAGGGGTTTTCAAAGTGCCACTAAATGCTTGGATGCAAGAAAAAGTGCAAGGTCGTAATTTAGGGGATGCCATTGCCTACAATAACCTGATTAATTTTATCTTTATCCTGATTTCTGCCGGTATTTTCGGCTGGGTAGAATCCATGTTTAATACACGCATAGTCTTTTTGGTAATCGCTGTTCTGTCGTGGTTTATTACTGTATTTTTGTTTTTTAAACTAAAAGGCGTTAAAAAAAGTGTAAACCGCATGATATTTAAGATATGAGTAGAAAGAACCTCCCAAATATACCTCAGCGATTTGTAGCCTCTGTTTTTAGGGCGTTCTTATCGCTTCGTTACAACATTACCATAAAAGGGGAAGACCTGATAAAACTAAAACAACCCAAACTATTCCTGCCCAATCATCAGTCGTTAATTGACCCGGTTATTATTGTTACAAAAATTTTGAAATATCAGAAAGTGTCGTCGGCAGTATCTGCTACTTATTTTGAAAACAGGTTGTTCAGAGCCATTTTAAATTGGATTGAAGCCATTCCCGTTACGGATTTGGAACGGCGTGGTAATCGCGATGTAGATGTGCTGAAAAAAATGCTTGATGGCACAGTTCAAGCTCTTTCGGCAGGGAAAAATGCATTGATTTATCCTTCGGGTCAGCTGTCGTCGCAAGAAGAAGAACGGATAAAAAATAAGCAAGGCGTCTATCGTCTTATTCCGCTGATGCCCGACAATGTTTTAATTATTGGTATTCGTGTTAGCGGTTTGTGGGGTAGTAGTTGGTCGCGAGCTGCCACCAATAAGACACCGGATTTTATGCATGTCTTTAAACGAGGTATTTGGTTTTTATTAAAACACGGTATTTTTTTTGCCCCAAAAAGAACGGTTTCTTTTGAATTTGTAGAGATAACAGAGCAAACAAAACGAAAAGCGGTAACCTCCGACAGACGGTCTTTTAATGAATATTTAGAGCAATTTTTTAATGAGACTACTAAAAACCGATAGAAAAAGAGTTTCCACTGATGAGGGACCAATTTCGTTAGATTGGTTTAGTTTACACGAAAGTATTTAGAGTCTGTCTATAATGTCCGATTTCTTCGTTATTCTCAACCTTCGAATCAGTCATCCCGCCTTAGGCGGGACTCCTAATTTTCAAGTTTTCGAAAGCCTCGAACTCAAACATTATAGCTCAGACTCTCGACTTTATGGACAGACTCTATTTAGGAATAAACTTTGCAGATAGACCAACAAGCACTTAGTCCATGATATCCTTCAATATTGCTGGCTACGAACCGATTGAAGGCTATTTATTAGTGTTAGTTTTTATTGAATTACAATCTGCAATCTTGGATTCATAGGGATGAAATTATTGGGAAATAGAATCGACTCGTCAACATATAGATATTCTAAATATCTTAAATTTGTTATGGAAGAA
>Ga0114934_10001141_pt1 | contig 17251 bp, 17 predicted proteins | sample 4SBtaG_2_FD_99695 | JGI IMG/M metagenome (GOLD analysis project Ga0114934, IMG submission 99695) | Deep subsurface microbial communities from Kolumbo volcano to uncover new lineages of life (NeLLi) - 4SBTROV10_white metaG | ecosystem: Environmental > Aquatic > Marine > Volcanic ...
CGCAACGATGGGCGAGATGATGAGCCTCAGAAAGCTGCTGGAGAGGATAGGTTTCATATCGCCTTTGAGGCGTGTGCGGGCCAATTGCATTCCCAGTAATATCAAAAGACCGGGGATGGCTGCCTCACCTACCATATCAATCGTCTTGAAGATGAATCCCGGCATGGGTAGGTGCAGCCATCGCCATAAAGCGGCCAGGACAACGGCATAGAACAGGGGTATCTTGAACATCTCAAGAAATGACTTACCAGGATTGTCCCGACCCCGTGAGGCGATATAGATTGCCAGGGTTCCAAGAGGGAAGGTGAAGAGTACCATGACAATGACGCCGTATGCCAACCCTTCCGGGCCATAGGCAAAAAGGACAAGGGGAAGCCCGTAGTTGCCGGTGTTCATCATGATTGTGCTGAGTGAGAAGGCGCTCTGGCGTTTTGGGTCAAACCTTAGTAGATGCCCGCAAAGGATGGAAAGTCCCCAGAATATAAGGGTCAGGGCGACCATGAAAGCCAACGCTTTTGTAAAGAAGGAGGCAATTTGTTCATGGGCCTTCAGGAGACCGGCAAAAACAAGGCAAGGAGCAAAAAAGTAGAGGGTTAAATCGGAAATCGTCTTGAAATCGGGGTGTTTAATCTTCTCGAAGAACATGCCCAGGCTGATTATAATAAAAATTGGCAGTATAATCTTGACAAAAACCATTTTTTAACTTCTTTTCCTTTTTTTAGCCTTTCATTTTGATGTATCATAAATTTCGTTCCAGATGAATAAAGTTAATACATATCTTGCAGTATAACAACATCTTAGCGATGTTTTGACACTTTCATCGGATCGATAGATACAAGGATTGCCCATTGATAAAATTTTTAGTATTATAATTAAAAGGAAGGTACTATGAAATTTTCCGTTGCTTTAGCACAGATAAGCCCGGTCCTCGGAAATCTCGAGAAAAACCTGGAAAAATGCGAGCGTATTATCGAACAGTCGATCCGCGACCGCATTGACCTTCTCATCTTTCCGGAACTGACACTCACGGGATATTTCATCAAGGATATTGTGGCGTCGGTGGCCATTACGCGTGAAAGTCCCATCCTGAAAAAACTTCTTGAATACAGTAACCGGATTTCCATTGTGATCGGAGCGGTGGAGGAAACCCCCGATTTCAAGTTTCACAACGCAGCTTTTTATCTCGAGGGAGGAGAGATTGTTCATACTCACTGGAAGGTCTATCTTCCCACATATGGGTTGTTTGACGAGCATCGGTACATTGCCCCTGGTAATAAGATCCGGGCATTTGACACGAAATTTGGCCGGATGGCTATCCTGATTTGTGAAGACCTCTGGCACCCGACCGCCGTCGCTATTGCGGCCCTGGACCGTATCCATTATCTTATCGGGATTTCATGTAGCCCGGGGCGGGGGATCGATACATCGGACCGGCTGGGAAGTTCCATAACATGGGAACGGCTGAACCGTACCTATGCACAGATCTACAGCATCTATGTCTTGTACTGCAACCGCACTGGTTTCGAGGATGGTATCAACTTCTGGGGAGGCTCTGAGATCATCTCTCCTTCCGGGGAGCAAGTCATCAAGGCGATGTACATCCAGGAGGACTTTATCCATACAACCTTGAGTGACCGTGCTATACGGAGGGAAAGGATTACCACGCCCCTCATCCGTGACGAACAGCTTCATCTGACTATTCAAGAGTTAGAGAGGATTTATCGTGAGCGTTTTGAAGATTAACACGAGCTTGACGCGCAGGATGCTTGTTGAGTTCATTCGCAACGAGGTGGAACGTGTCGGGTTTTCGAATGTTGTACTTGGCCTGTCCGGCGGGATCGACTCCGCCGTGTCCGCATTTCTGGCCGCGGAGGCCCTTTCACAGGAACATGTATGGGCTATTTTGATGCCTTATAAGAGTAGCAGCCCCCAGAGTATCGCCGATGCGAAAGAGGTGGTCGAGGCAACGGGGATTCATTCGACCCTTATCGAGATTACCCCCATGATAGACGCCTATTTTAAGCGGTACCCGGATGCCTCCCGCCTGCGCATGGGCAACAAGATGGCACGGGAGAGGATGACCATTCTGTACGACCATTCAAGCCTTTATCACGCGCTGGTATTGGGAACGAGTAACAAGACGGAGCTTCTTCTGGGCTACGGAACGATCTTTGGAGACATGGCCTCTTCCATAAATCCCATAGGGGATCTTTACAAGACGCAGATCTGGCAACTTGCCGAGGCACTGGGGGTTCCAAAGCATATTATCATGAAGAAACCCTCAGCCGATCTGTGGACAGGCCAGACGGATGAAGACGAACTGGGGTTTACCTACGAGGATGTGGATACCCTTCTCTACTACATGGTTGATCGGCGATACAGCCGGCAGGAGTTGATTGAATTGGGGTTCAAGAATACCTTTGTTGACCGGATTCACGGGATGCTGGTCAGCTCACAGTATAAACGGCGTCTGCCCGTGATTGCAAAGGTTTCCTACCGGACGATCGATCGCGATTTCAGGTATGCCCGTGATTGGGAGACCTGATTAATTCCACATCTTCTTGAAAAACCCCTTTTCCCCTCGGGTATTACTACTGGAGATGTTGTCCCCTTCGATTGCAGCGAATTCTCTGAGAAGTTCTTCCTGACGTTTTGTGAGCTTTTTTGGAACGCTGACGGTGACTTGGATAATTTCATCCCCCCGGCCATAGCCCTGAAGTCGGGGGAATCCTTTCCCCTTCAGGCGAAAGACTTCTCCCGACTGGGTGCCTCTCTTGATTTGTATAGTCTCGGATCCATCCAAAGTTGGGACCTCAATCTTTCCCCCAAGGGAAGCTGTGGTAAAAGAAATGGGGATCTTGCAAAAGATATCGTCTCCATTACGTTCAAAGGACTCATGTGGGGTGACATGGATAACTACGTAAAGATCCCCGGGAGGACCGCCACGTCCACCGGCCTCTCCTTCCCCTCGCAACCTCAACCGGGAGCCAGTATCTACTCCCGCAGGTATCTTAAGGGAGACCTTGCGTTTTTGTTTGACCCTCCCCGTTCCCTGGCAGGCAGAACAGGGTTCCGGAATAATTTGACCCGTTCCCTGGCAGGTTGGACAGGTGGTACTGATGCTGAAAAACCCCTGGCTGCGGGTTACCTGCCCGCGCCCACCACAGGCTGGACAGGGGATGGGACGGGTTCCAGGCTTTGCTCCAGAACCACCGCATGCTTCGCATTTGACCGTTCGTGGGATTTCAAGCTCTACCTCCTTCCCGAAGGCAGCTTCTTCGAAGGATATTTCAAGGTCGTAACGGAGGTCGTCACCACGGATCGGGCCTGACCGAGGCCGTCCCCCAAAGCCGAAGAAATCTCCGAAGATGTCTCCAAAAGAAGAGAAGATATCTTCAAAACCCCTAAACCCCGTAAATCCGGTTCCTCTGAGCCCCTCATGGCCAAACTGGTCATATATCTGGCGTTTTTCCGGGTCACTTAGAACCTCGTAGGCCTCCGAAGCCTCCTTGAATTTCTCTTCCGCCTCTTTATTATCGGGATTGCGGTCGGGGTGATACTTAAGGGCCATCTTTCGATAGGCCTTTTTTATCTCTTCCTGGGTTGCAGAACGTGTAACTCCCAATATTTCGTAATAGTCTTTATCAATCATTTACCGCTCACTTATCATATTCGTCGAGGATTTTCCCTGAGCGGGCCTTTTCCACGACTTCCTCAAACTTGGGGCCTAAATCAACACCCAGTTCTTTTGCTCGTTTCTTTGCCCACAGGCCTATGTTTCGATCGTCTCGATAGTAACTTTCGTTACGAGGGGCGTGTGTATCTATCTGTTCCAGGCGATCCTGCTCACTCTGGTGATAGGAAAATCGGGAGATTAGTTTCTTGACCTCGTGGGTGTGGCAATATGGGCATTCTATCACCCTGTCCTTTTCCCATGGTTGGACTATCTCTGTGAATTTAGAGTGACATGAAAGACATTCATACTCGAACAATGGCATAGATTCAGACCTTTTTATCGTGATCAGAGTGTTTCTTGGGTCCGGCCTTTTCATGTGGGGGTGCATCCCTTTCAATGACCATCGCCTTTGAAGACACGTCGGGAAGAGCTGAAAGGATTGCATCGATATTCTTGCGCTTTATGTGGCCACGTTTTAGTTGGAGATTAAGATAGCGTTTATCTTTTTTAAAAGATTCATTCATCCAGCTCACTGCCATTCCTCACTCTTTTTTCGGTTTTATAAGTTTGTTATATGCCTCTTCAAACTTCCTGGCTCCCGCTTTATCAATCATGTAGATTTCTTTTTTCCCCTCGGTAGTAAAGATATATGCGCTACCATCCTTTTTCGCGGTGAAAAAGAGGTGCCCCAAGGGTTTGTGTTCTGCATCGAACAACCTGACCCCAACTTTTTCCGACAGTGATGTTCCCTCTGGCATTTTCTCTAAGAGCCTTGTGTACTTGAGGCCGCTGAGTTCCCACAAGAAATTCAGCACGTTGATATTGGGAAACTTCTTTTCTTTCCCCCCTGCATTTCTGTACCAGAATTTTTTCTTCTTTCTGAAGACAAGGGTATTATTCTTTTTCTTTATCTCGACCCTTGCAACATCGGTATCCTCAAATTTTATAATTCTTCGGTATTTCAAGTCAAAAACTGTCTTGAAGGTTTTTATGACATCCTTGGTGTTAAGGACATAGTACCAGTCAGGTTCCACTGATTGGGCAATCCATTTGTTATCCAGGTGGAACAATTTTAACCTCAAGGGCGATTCCTTCCCTTTAACCACGATTTCAAACTGGCAGTTGTAAGGCTTTGATGCCCCTGCCAACTCGGAAAACTCTTCTTTTGAGAGAAATTGCTTGGCTCGGAATCCTGAAAGATCCCACAGCCAGTTTTCCACGGCCCGGGTGTCTGCAAGCATTTTCCTGGGTTCTGTCAACTTCCACACATCTTCTTTGGGAAACCTCCTGGCCACGATCGTCAGGTGTTCCTCGGGATTTTCATATCTTACACGTTTGACGTCACTAATCTCGTAATTCCATACATTTTTGTTTCTGAAATTGAATAACTTCTTGTCGAGGTTTTTCAGGTAGCCCTTCTTCACGATCATGATCGTGGGGTTGCCGGCAACCTTTACATAGACATGAGTATCATCACGGTCTTTCCCCACAAGGATTGTAGCCGTTTTTTCCTTTGGCGTTGCAGCCTTATTTTGGACCTTTTCATTTTTTTCTGGGGGGTTTGGCTTCCAACTCAGCTTAATTTTCATACGTGGGTGTTCCCATCCGAAGATATTGGATTCCTTCGGAGGATTATCGAGGAATCGAATAACCTTTTCATCGGTTGCGGAAGAAATAAATTCCTCGATCGCATAACGGTCACCCTTAGCTTTAATAGGGGAGATAATCTTCCAGTCATGCTCCTTGACCTTTTGAAGTACGATACTTGATAGCCCCTTCACGAACTGGACGCTTTCCACCTTGTCGGTTGGAAGTGCCAGGACCTTCTTTAATCTAAAATCGTAGAGGTCTTTTTTTAGGAGCCTGTCTGGATATACCCAGACCAAAAGGACGGTTTTTTTACTGCCCTTAAGGGTATAGAAGTAACTGTTTGTAGGGTTTTTGCTGCCGAAGGCGGCCTTGTATGCCTTTCCTTTCTCGTCGTAAAGGGTGATACGCACGGGATTCTTCACAAGTCCGAACTCGGGGTTGTCCCATTTGACATCCAATAGCTTCCGGAAACCTTTGAGACCTGAGAGAGTCCCCAGCAAAGAATCCACGGTCTTTTTATCGGCCTTCGTGTTAACCGGAGAAGTAATCTGCCAGGTGCCCCCTGTTTTTTCAAGAACTATTTTAACTTTTCCCCGTTGGTAGACAAATTTTGCTATGTCTGATTTTTTGACAGGGTAGATTTTTTCGTTGATTTTCTTTTCATTTTCTTTTTTCCCACGATACCTGATTTCGTAGATATAGTAATATCCTCCCAGAAGGGCAAGAATGATAAGCCCGATGAAGGAACGCTTGAATCCTTTCATCCTGTGACTCTCCTCCTGATAAAAACCACAACGCCGATGATAATGATAATCAAGGGAATGGCTACGACATTGATCCAGAAAGAGAACAGTCCCTGGTTCCGTGTCAAAGTAAGCGGCTGATTTTCCGGATTTTTAGGTGGGATGGCAATGAGGACATCCTTCTCTGCAAGCCAGTTGACCATATTCGAGAAGAGAATACCATTTCCCGAGAGGCCGAAATAACTGTTTTCAGCAAAGTCCGGGTCACCCACGACCACAATTCGGGGGCGGAGTTTTTTTCTCGGCTTTCCCGTCAGTTTTACCATCCCTTTCGGTGTGACTTCACATACAGCCGCCAGAGGGACGGGACCTTTGAGATCTTTACCCTTGTCATAGCTTGCCTTTCCCGCTTCTAGCATTTTTCTATCCGTCTCCCCCCAGCTTGCAGCCGATGTCTTTGCAAGGACGGTGAGGTTAAAGTTCACTTCCGCATTTTTCCCCTTCATGACATCAACACTTCTTGCCGTGGGGTAAAATGTCATCATGTTGAAATTTCGCGTAATGGGGTGGGAGCCATACGTGGCAACTACGGGCATCAGGTAACCACCGCCCAGAACACGACTAAGCTTGTCTACTATCATGTTGTCGCCAACTATGAATCCAAAATCCTTAAGGAAGTTTACCAGGCCAACGGAGGTATAGGGGTTGATGAGCGCAAAAAGATGCCCTCCCCGTTTCATGTAGTCCTTGAGTGCTGTCAGCTCATGCTGAAGGAGCTCAACCTGCGGATCGGCTATAATCAGAACATCCACATCCTTGGGGACACCCTTGTTTCTGGAGAGAAGAAGGGTTTTGATTTCATAGTTTTTTTCTTCGAGAGATTTTTTGACCTTGGAATATCCTGTCTTCCCAGTATCACTCAAGTCCTTTTCACCGTGTCCCGTGAGGAAATAGATCTTTTCCTTCTTTTTCTGTGTAACTTTGACAATGGCATTGGTAATGGCCTCTTCATCTGTTTGAAGAATCTTTTCTTTCCTGTTTCCACACAAAAACACGATAGTGCCATAGTTTCGTACATCATATTGTTTAGCTTCTCCCGGATGCCGGTCCGGATCGATAATCTCGGGATGGATTTTTTTTGAATGGTAGGCATAAAGGTCCAGAAGTTCGGAAAGAACCTCCTTGTCTTTCCCCTCCTTCATGAAGGCCTTGATGGTGACATCTTCCTTGATGTTTTTAAGAACCTTGACGGACTGAGCAGAAAGGGAGTGAATCCTGTTTTCTGTAAGGTCGAAACGTCTGGTGTGGCGGTAAGCGATTAGCTGGATCAGTACCAGGATAGTTAGAACCACAATGCTGTAAATAAAGGAATTTGCCCCTAATCGCAATCGTTTCGAACTTCCGCTTGAATATTCCTTATTGGCCATGATTACCCTCTCCAATTCTTCGATTCAATGACCCTGCATGTTAAAAAAAGGCAATAAAATGTAAAAATCAGATAAAATACTACATCCCTTATATCTATCACGCCCTTAGAAAAGTTCTCGAAATGCCTTACTAAAGAAAGTTCATTGAGAATCTTTCCGAATAGAGGCCCTGTAAAACTGGATGCCCAGCCAATTACCCAGAGCAGGAGCAAAATCCCAAAGGTGATGATGGCTGCCACGATTTGGTTTTTAGTAGTAGCAGAGACGAGGATCCCCAGGGCAATGAAGGCTTCCCCCATTAGTATTAGTCCAATATATCCGGCCAGTAAGGGTCCGATGGATAATTGCGCCATGGTTCGGATGAAGATGATGTAGATGAGAGTTACAGCGATGGGCGTAAGGTATACCAACGTGGCAGCTAAGAATTTACCCAACAGGATGTCGAGATCTCTCAAGGGATAGGTAAAAATTAATTCGATAGTCCCGCTTTTTTTCTCTTCTGAAAAGAGACGCATGGTCAGCATTGGAATTATCAGCATGGCTATGACCCCGATATTTGAAAAGAAAGGTGATATCAACCCCTCTGTCAGGTTCAGCCCGGACACCATGTATGGGTTCTGAATCGCTTGAAGGCTAATCAGGCTGTAATAAGCGACGGAACTATAAAAGAAATATCCAGATAGAATCAGAAAAATTGTAATGACCACGTACGCAATGGGAGACAGGAAATATGACCCCACCTCTTTTTTAAAAATGGGATAACACTTAAGCATTGTGTTCCTCCTGAGTAACAAGTTTCAGGAAAATCTCTTCCAGACTCATCTCCATGGCTTTCAGCTCATACAGGCCAAGCTGGTTTTCAAAAACGGCGTTGGCAAGTTCCTTCCGCACATCTTTGTCGGGACTTGTGACAACCTCGTACTGCTTAACCTTCCCTTTTTTCTTTGACTTTTGCTTGACTTCAATGACCCCATCAACGTTCCCCAGGGCAGTTACAACCTTTTGTGGCTCTCCTTCAATCTCCATGATAACAATCAGCTGCTTTGAGAGCTGACGGTTGAGATTGTCAGGGGTGTCGATAGCAACAATTTTCCCTTTGTTGATAATAATCACACGTTCGCAAATCATCTGGACCTCAGGGAGGATGTGCGTGCTTAGGATAATTGTTCTCTCTCCGCTTAACCCTTTGATGAGTTTTCGGATTTCCACAATCTGCTTGGGGTCCAAGCCGACGGTGGGTTCATCAAGTACCAGGACCTCCGGGTCACCGAGCAGTGCTTGGGCAAGCCCTACACGCTGCCGATATCCCCTGGACAAATTTCCAATGATGCGTTTCTGGACATTTCCAAGACCGCATTGTTCAACGACACTGGAAACCTGCTGTCTGAGAGCTGAACGTCTCTTTATTCCCTTGATACGTCCGACAAAGTTAAGATAATCAGTGGTTCGCATGTCTGTGTAGAGGGAGGCATTTTCAGGTAAGTATCCGATCCGTTTCTTTATTTCCAAGGGGTCTTCCGTGATATCGAATCCCGCAACCTTTACCTTACCCTCCGTCGGGGGGAAAAAGCCGGTTAATACCCTCATAGTTGTGGTCTTACCTGCACCATTAGGCCCTAAAAACCCTAAAATTTCCCCCTTTTGAACCGTGAAGGAGACATTTTCAACGGCCTTGATGTGGCCGTAATGCTTGGTTAGATTTTGTATCTCAATCATGGCATCCCCTCTGTCGTCTTGATGAAAATATTCATGTATTCCCTGACTTTATGTACCTCACCCCTCAGATACAAGTGTAAGTATAATCATGAATCTACATCTGTCAAGAATGAACAGGTAAAAAGGGGGCAAGCAGATATCTGCCCCCTTTTTATTTGCCAGGGATTCTATTTCAGGTGGATGAGCAGTGGCGCAATAACCAGTGAAACCACTGACATCAGTTTGATGAGAATATTCATGGAGGGCCCCGAGGTGTCCTTGAAAGGGTCACCTACCGTATCACCTACTACGGCTGCCTTGTGGTTATCAGAGCCCTTCCCACCAAAGTGGCCTTCTTCGATATATTTTTTGGCATTGTCCCATGCGCCACCACCGTTTGCCATCATCAATGCAAGCATTACGCCAGAGAGGGTTGTCCCAGCCAGGAGGCCGCCTAGTGCGTAAGGTCCAATGATAAATCCTACAAGGATGGGAACAATCACCGCAGTTAAACCGGGGACAACCATTTCCTTGAGTGCGGCCAAGGTGCTTATCGCTACGCAGGATTCAGGGTCTGGCTTGGCCTTACCTTCCATCAGGCCGGGGATTTCACGGAATTGCCTGCGGATTTCCTCGACCATTTTGAAAGCGGCCTTTCCAACAGAGGTCATGGTCATCGCAGCAACGAAGAAAGGGACAATACCACCAATGAACATTCCTATCACGACTTTTGGCTGTGTAATACTAATGGTTTTGAGCCCTACTGCTTGAGAGTAAGCGGCAAACAGGGCCAGTGCGGTAAGGGCCGCAGACCCAATGGCAAATCCCTTTCCGATGGCAGCCGTTGTGTTACCGAGGGCATCCAACCCATCGGTGATCTTGCGGGTTTCGGGCCCAAGACCCGCCATTTCAGATATTCCACCGGCATTATCTGCAATTGGACCGTAAGCATCCACTGACATTGTCACACCTACGGTAGAAAGCATGCCCACGGCTGAAACGCCGATGCCAAATAGGCCAACCGTTTTTGCCGCGACGAAGGTTGCGATACATATCACTATGACTGGAAGGGCCGTGCTCTCAAGCCCTACAGCGAGACCTGATATAATAACCGTTGCTGCTCCTGTTTCCGAGGATTTCGCAATTCTTTTAATAGGGCTGCCGGAGGTGTAATACTCGGTGATAAGCCCGATCAGCATTCCTGCGATCAGGCCGGAAAAGACGGCCCAGAAGACACCTATGGGAAGTTTTAGAGAAACGGTGATGAAATAAGTAAAGATCACTAGAAAGATGGCGCTGATAAAGGTTGAATAACGAAGAGCCGCCTGGGGACTCATCTTCTGGAGTATTTTAATGGAAAGTATCCCGAGAAATGAAGCGATCAAGCCACCCATCACAACCAGCAGCGGATAGGACATGTAGATGAGTCGGGTCGATACGGCGAAGCTCGAAGTTGCAGCGATGGCTATGGTGGCCACGATAGAACCGACATAAGACTCAAAGATATCAGCGCCCATGCCTGCAATGTCCCCCACATTATCCCCTACATTGTCTGCTATGACACCGGGGTTTCTCGGGTCGTCTTCAGGAATCCCGGCCTCTACTTTACCAACAAGATCGGCGCCTACATCGGCGCTCTTGGTATAGATACCCCCTCCGATTCTGGCGAACAGAGCAATGGAACTTGCCCCCATGGCGTATCCGTTGATGACCCTCGCCGTTGCAGGGTCTTTACCGAAGATCAAGTAAAAGATACCAAGGCCAATCAACCCAAGGCTAGCCACAGAGAGACCCATGATCGATCCCCCGAAAAAGGCAACGTCCAGTGCCTTAGCCGTCCCAGACTCAAAGGCGGCCTGAGATGTCCTTACATTGGCTCGTGTCGCAGCGCTCATCCCAAAGAATCCTGCAAGCATGGAACTGGCAGCGCCTGAAGCAAAGGCAATCGCTGTGTAAATATCGATCTTCCAGAACATAAGAAGAAATACCACAGCAATAAAAATAACGAGGATAGAGTATTCTTTTCTTAAGAATACCATGGATCCTTTGTGGATCATTTCGGCAATGTCCCGCATGATTTCACTGCCTTCGCTTTGTTTTTTAACATAGACATAAATGATCCACGCCAAAAGCAACCCAACAATACCTAACAGCGGTGCAAATTTGGTTAGACTGTACATGAATCTCCTCCTTTAATCCCTGCGATTTAGATAATTTAGGGCGTTTATCGTTCCCTTTTCCGCCCAGATCTCCACCCCTTTGGCAATTCGCGCAATGGCATCATTGACCGTTTTCTTCTCCTGCTGTGTGAAAGGTGAGAGAACGTATTCTGAGGCCTCAAAACCTTCAGGTGGCCTGCCGATCCCGATTCGTACTCTAAAAAAAGCATCTGTTTGCAGATATGACATGATTGAACGAATCCCCCTGTGTCCCGCATCACCTCCTTTCCATTTTAGTTTTATCCTCCCAAGGTCAAGGTCCATATCGTCATGGAAGACAACCATCGTTTCAGGGTCCAAGCCTTCTTCTTTCAGGACCCACCTCACAGCCCTTCCGCTGAGGTTCATATAGGTTGCTGGCTTGATCATGACGATCCTTTCTCCATGGATAGAAACTTCCCACAGCCTCCCGTATCGTGTTTTTAGGTGAAATAGCTCTTCGAATTTTTCTAAAAAAAAATCGATTACCCTGTACCCCACGTTGTGACGCGTCTTTAGATACTGTGTTTCCGGGTTTCCCAGTCCCACCCAGACGTGAGGAAGATTACCAGGGTAAGTCAATTATTCTTTTGTTTCCTCCTCCTGTTCCTCTTCAACTACTTTCTCTTCTTCTACTTCCTCTTCAACGACTTCTGCCTCAGGAGAGGCAACAGTGACGATTGTGAAGTTGCTGTCCGCCACAACAGTATAATTTTCTGGTGAGACGTCATCCAAATGGATGGAATCCCCAAGTTCAAGGGAACTAATATCGATTTCTATCGCAGATGGGATATTTTCTGGCAGGGCCTTTATGGTAAGCTCTCGCCGGATCTGCTCCAGGATACCACCCATCTTGACGCCTGGTGACACACCTGTCAACTTTATAGGCACATCCACTTCGACCTCCTGCTTTAGGTCTACCCCGTATAGATCCGCGTGAATCCACTTGTAGGAAACAGGGTCAATCTGGATGTCTTTGACCATGACGTTTCGCTTTTTCTTGTCGTATCCTGAGATGGTAAGCTTTAAAAGAATACGAGATCCGTATTCGGTTGAGACAACCCTTTCCAGTTCCTTTGGATCCAGGATCAAGGGCACTGGTTGAGATTTTGAAGAATAGAAGATTCCGGGCATAAGGCCCTCTTTTCTCAATCGCTTTGCCGCGCCTTTTCCTTTTTGTTCTCTAAATGTTGCCTTAAGCTCTAATTGTTCCATGTTTCCTCCCCTGTCAAACGAATAATGAGCTCACTGAGTCTTCCGTGTGTATTCTCCGAATACCTTCGGCTAAAAGTGGTGCTACCGAAAGCACTTTTAGCCTATCAAACTGAGCCGCTTCCCCCCGCAAAGGGATGGTATCTGTCACGACGATTTCTTTAATATCAGATGCATTCAATCTCTCCATTGCCTTACCGGAAAGGACGGGGTGCGATGCCGAAGCGTAGACCTCCTTCGCCCCATGTTCCAGAAGGGCACAGGCGGCATTTGTTAGGGTTCCTGCCGTATCGATCATGTCATCCAGCAGAATAGCTATTTTGTCCTTCACATCGCCAATGATATTCATGACCTGGGACACATTGGCTGCTTCCCTACGCTTGTCTATGATAGCAAGACGAGCTTTCAGGCGTCTTGCAAAGGCCCTTGCACGCTCTACACCACCAGCATCCGGGGAAACGATGACGATTTTTTCCCCGTTAGAGAATTTTTTTGAAAGATAGTCCAGAATAACAGGAAAGGCATAGAGGTGATCAACTGGTATATTAAAGAAGCCCTGGATCTGCCCTGCATGGAGATCGACGGTCATCATGCGAGTCGCCCCCGCTACCGATATCAAGTCAGCAACGAGCTTGGCAGAGATGGGAGCCCTGGGAGATACTTTCCGGTCCTGTCTTGCATATCCATAGTAGGGAATGACAGCGTTGATCCTCTGGGCTGAAGCCCTTTTTAAGGCGTCTATCATGATAAGAAGTTCCATCAGGTTATCATTGCCAGGGTAACACGTCGATTGAATAACAAAAATATCTTTGCCCCTAACGCTTTCTTCGATTTCCAAATTAATTTCACCGTCACTGAAACGACGCACGATAGCATTTCCAAGGGGAACACCTAAATGGTTGCAAATATCTTCTGCCAGCTTCCTATTTGAATTTCCACAAAATACCTTCATTACTCCTTCTCTCTGAAAAAATCTTTGCTTGAATTGGCTGGGGTGGGAGGATTCGAACCTCCGAATGCGGGCTCCAAAGGCCCGTGTCTTACCACTTGACGACACCCCATAGACAGGGGTTTAAAGGCGCTGTATCTCTTTCTCGTATTCCGCCAAAACCTTCTGTTCAATCATCTTCCGGGTTTCGTTGTTCAAAGGATGAGCAGTGTCTTTGAAGGTTCCATCCTTCCGTTTTTTACTGGGCATGGCTACAAACAGCCCATTGTTCCCGTTAATAACCTTGAGATCACGCACGACGAAACAATCATCAAAAGTGATCGTTACATAGGCCTTTAATTTTTCCTCATTAACGGGAAAGACCCTCACCTCAGTCACTTCCATTTGGTTTCCTCCAACTTTCGTCTACGCCTTGCCATAACGGCCGAGCCAAAAAAAACCTCCACTCTGGTGATTGTTTCTGCACCTCGGACATGGCTGTTGTTGCCGCCTCCCTTTCATTAAAAACCCCAAAAATAGAAGATCCACTTCCTGTCATCCTCGCCTCAAGGGCTCCTAAAATCCTAAGTTTCTCGCAAAAACCCTTCAATAGAGGGTACCATACAAATACAGGGGCTTCAAGATCATTAATGAGTTTCCAGCTTCCCCCATATTGCTCGTTTTCTCCCTCAAGACCGAACGGCATATTAACCCGAGCTTTTAGGTTTGTCAACTCTAAATCAAGTGCTTGATATACCTTTTCAGTTGAGATTGAAAATCCCGGGAATCCTATAACCAGCCACATGTCGTAAGCGATTTTAAGCGGCTTTAATGACTCTCCGATCCCAGAAACAAGGCAGGCCTTTTCCATAAAAAAGAAGGGAATATCTGACCCAATTTTCAGCCCTATGTTACACAGCTCCTCTCGGGAAAGATCAAGGCTGTAAAGCCAGTCGATTCCTTTCAAAACCGCTGCAGCATCGCTGCTTCCTCCACCCAGTCCGGCTCCTGCGGGGATCCTCTTTTTGATGTTAACGGAGACATGCCTTAAGAGGTATCCTGACCTTGAGAGGGCCACTATGGCCTTGTGCACCAGGTTGGTCTGATCTAAGGGGATGGATGCATTGCTGCACTTAATTTCTATTCCTTTGTTCCGGGGTCCTGAGGTAAGCTCGATCTCGTCAGCAAGGGTAATCGGAACGATGAGGGACTGGATTTCATGATATCCTGAAGGCAGCCGTTTGAGAATCCTTAGAAACAGATTTACCTTGGCAGGGGCCCAGACCTTTACCCAGTTCTCATTTTTATTGCCTTCGAGAATCCATTTAGACTGCATTTGAAATCTTACGCGGAATCGATTAAGAGGATGGCCCCCGTAGGACAGGTATCCTCACATGCCCTGCACTCGATACATTCCTCTGGAAAGGACACGAGGATGTTATTTCCCTCAATGACGAAAACCTGACCCGGGCATACTTCCACACAGTCACCACACGCAACGCATTTTTCCCTGTCTATTTTAGGGATCATATCAGAAGAAATGGAAGACCGGGATCCTTTATACGGCTTCTACGCTTTTTACTTCCGGGACCATTTCTTTTATGATCCTTTCCACCCCCATCTTCAAGGTCATAACAGACATGGGACAGCTTCCACATGCCCCCTTGAGACGAACCTTTGCGATATTGTTTTCAATTCCCACAAGTTCAATATCACCGCCGTCCATCTGCAGTGAAGGACGGATTTTCTCGATGGCCTTTTTGACTTCAGTTGTCAGTTTAGTGGATGATAAACTTTCCTTCATGGTATCCTCCATATTACGCATATTTTTCTAAAGTTTTTACTTTCTGTTTCGCTACGTTATTTATATAATAACATCTGTTCACAAAAAGTCACCCCCTAAATTTAGTTTTTTCTTGAAAAAGTCTTTAAATCTTGTTAATTATATAAACTTAATAATCTTGGGGAAAGGGAAGATTTCTTGGAATCTATCGTTATCGGCGCTGATCACGGCGGATATCGCCTGAAGGAAGAGGTAAAGGCCTATCTTATAGAAAAGGGGCATCCCGTTATTGACGTGGGAACAGTATCTGAGGAATCTGTAGATTATCCTGATTATGCTGCAAAGGTTGTTAGGGCTATCCAGCAGAAAAAGGCGGATTTGGGGATTTTGATCTGCGGGACAGGAATTGGTATGGCAATCACCGCAAACAAATTCAGGGGGATCCGTGCAGCCGTCGTCCATGACTGTTATACGGCTGCCCTGAGCCGACGCCATAATAATGCAAATATTATTACCTTTGGCGGGCGGGTTGTAGGCGCAGGAGTTGCCTTCAGCATCGTTGATGCTTGGCTTGAAGCTACTTTTGAGGGGGGACGCCATTCTCGAAGGCTCGGCAAGATTAAGAAATTTGATGAAGGGGAACGCTAAGGATGTACGCCTGCCATCGAAGGCTTAATTTATTAACCATACGCTTAAATAAAGCGATCTAAAAAAAACGGAAGTACGGAGATATGACAGGAATTAGAAAACGATGACAGCATTGACGAAAATGGATCCCGAAATTGCCCGCGTTATTTCAGGTGAGCAGCAGCGGGAGGCGGATAAGATTATCCTGATTGCGTCAGAAAATTACGTGAGTCAGGCCGTGATAGAGGCCCAGGGAAGCATTCTCTCTAACAAGTATGCGGAAGGATATCCTTCAAAGCGGTTTTATGAAGGGTGTGAATATGTGGACCAGGCCGAGTCTCTGGCTATAGAACGGGCGAAGGAGCTGTTCGAGGCGGAGCATTGTAACGTTCAGCCCCTTTCAGGTACGATTGCGAATCTGGCTGTTTATTTAACAATGCTAAAACCCGGAGACAAGATTCTGGGGATGAATCTCTCTCATGGAGGGCACCTCAGCCACGGCGCGCCCGCCAGTTTCACGGGAAGGATTTTCCAATCTTACCATTACGGGGTCTCTCGGGATACCCACCTTATTGATTATGATGAAGCACGGATGATGGCCAGAAGGATCAAACCAAGAATGATCGTCGTGGGGGCAAGTTCATATTCACGCACCATCGACTTCAAGAGGTTCAGGGAGATTGCAGATGAGGTGGGGGCTCTGCTCATGTCCGACATCGCTCACATTGCAGGTCTTGTTGCGGCGGGTGTGCACCCCAGCCCCGTACCGTATGCAGACTTTGTCACATCTACAACACATAAGACCCTGAGGGGTCCCAGGGGAGCATTTATTATTTGTAAGAAGGACTATGGCCCAAAAATTGACAGCACCGTCTTCCCCGGACTGCAGGGTGGTCCTTTTATGAATATAATCGCAGCCAAGGCCGTATGCTTCAAGGAGGCAATGACAGAACAATTTCGGGAATATGGGAAACAGATTGTCAGGAATTCAAAGGCATTGTGCGAGGCATTGAAGACAAAGGGATACAGCATTGTTACCGGTTCGACGGACAATCACATGTTTCTCGTTGATCTCACACAAAAGGGAATCACGGGACGGGATGCCGCACGAGTATTGGACAGGGCGGGAATTACCCTGAACAAGAACGTTGTCCCCTTTGATACCATGTCACCTTATGTAACAAGTGGGATTCGAATCGGGACGCCCATTGTGACGACACGGGGGATGCATGAAGAGGAGATGAAACAGATCGCCGATTGGATTGATATGATCCTTTCCCATCCAGAGGACGAGGACCTCCAAAAGAAGGTTGCAGGGGAGGTCAGAGAATTTTGCGGGAACTTTCCCGTACGTCCTAAAATAATCAATGAG
>Ga0114934_10001143_pt1 | contig 17245 bp, 26 predicted proteins | sample 4SBtaG_2_FD_99695 | JGI IMG/M metagenome (GOLD analysis project Ga0114934, IMG submission 99695) | Deep subsurface microbial communities from Kolumbo volcano to uncover new lineages of life (NeLLi) - 4SBTROV10_white metaG | ecosystem: Environmental > Aquatic > Marine > Volcanic ...
AATTCCTTTAGTATCAATAAAGTCATTATAGAAGTCGTGTATCCTTATCCTTGCGGTATCTTTGTTATTTAAAATATCTACTTCGCAATCAAATAGTATTTCATTTTCTGTTCTGTTAGGTTTCATTTTTATTCTCCTTACGTTTATAGTAGTAATCAATTATCTTAAAAGCGCAACGACCGCACACGAGTTTATAGCCGTTAATTGTCTTTTCTCTAATCACTTTACAGTTTTCTTTTCCACACTCTTCACATTTATTCATCTCGCTCCCTTTCTAAAATTGCCTCACCTATGAGTTGAGGTATTTGAGGTACTACGGCATTGCCCAATTGTTTTATTCTTTCCTTCCTTCTACGCTCGTCCAATCCTTGGGGAACCCCATCAGTAACTCTGTGAATTTTGGACACAATGGTTCTAGTGTTGGGCAAGGTATCTCGGATATGCTCAAAGGCCCGCTTGGAAAGAATCGGACGAAACGACCTAGACTCAGACTCGCATTTTGACCTCTCGGAGTATATCTCCGAATCCTTCCCGTTTTCGTTAGTTTGTAAGTGTCGTCCCTTCCCAATACATTCATGTTGTCGCTTGCTACTGGGGTAGGTAATAATCCAAATCCTTTCCCTTTGGTGAAGCAGACCAACGGAGCAAGCTGATATAATGTGCCATTCAGCATCATACCCGATCTCCCGTAAATCTTTGAGGACTCTTGTAAGTCCGATATTTCGCAAGTTTGCCACATTTTCGATAATGACGTATCTTGGTCTAATTTCATCTATTAATCTCCTATACTCAAACCAAAGGCCTGATCGTTTACCTTCAAGACCTCTCTTTTGGCCTGCTATACTAATATCCTGACAGGGAAAACCACCGCAAATTAAGTCAACCTTGTTGGGAATATCCTTACTACTTAGTTTAGTAACATCGTCAAAAATGGGTATGTTCGGCCAATGCTTTTTTAAAACTTTTCGGCAATGGGTGTCTATCTCACAAAATGCTATAGTCTCCATTCCTGCTCTTTCAAGTCCTAGAGAAAAACCACCAATGCCGGAAAATAAATCCAAAACTTTCATCTCGCTCCCAACCATAATAAAACAACCAACATTACAAAAATCAATGAATAAAATCCTTCAATACCTTTACTCTCCATTCTCTCTCACCTTTTTTAATGCTTTATCAATCCAATTCTTTTCTCTTTTCTTGTCTTTACAATCACAGTGAAACCAATATTCATCATGGTCATTCTCTTCGTGCTTTCCGCATTTTTTACAATAACAATATTTCATTTGACTACCTCTTTACCGTTACTATCGGTGACAATGAAAACTTTACCGGATACTTCTGCATCAGGATTATCTATGTTTTTAATTTTGTCACCTAAGTGACCTGTGTAAGATAATACAGATAATGCTCTGTTCACCCTGTCTTTGCTTATTTTGTCCTTGTCTCCCATGAAATGAGCGATAACAATATCCTTGGTCGGGTAACGGTTTTTATCTCTCTCACTTTTGATATATTTAAAAATACGTTCGTTATCGGTCATTTTCTCATTTTCTTGTTCTACTTGTCGTTCGGTAAGCACTACTCTATTGAAGAGATAACCTTCTCTAACAATTAAGAAAGGCTTGTTGTATAAAGGAGAGCCGTCGCTGAATTTATTTACATTACACATCATTGCAGATTGATTTTCCTCAAGTTCAAACCCTGTCAACTCGGCATACTCGTCATCGAATATAGGCCTTAGAACTCTTGACACTCTTGCGTGAGATGGCAGTCCAGTACCTCCACGACCTGCAAACTGAGTCATGTCTTTATTATTAGATGATTGCTTGCCCATGTGATTAATAGCTTCAACACAAGCGTTAGATTCACTTAAAAGTAGACCTAAAAATTTAGCTACTGCTTTTGCCATGTCGTTACCAAGATTTTCACTCCCCCAAAATGAAGCAATAGGGTCAAATACTATCATTCTTGGTTTAATGTCCTCGATGGCCTCTCGTATGTTTACTAATGCTTCATGGTTAGGGACGATAAAACCTTGTTTGTTTTTGGATATTAGACAAAGATCACTGTCTTTTTTAACAAGTATAGAGTTCATCACTTTTCTAACTTTAACATCGTCGTCTATAATTCCCATTTGAGTGAGTATTGCTCCTATCATTGCACCTAGCTTTTCTTGGGTATCCTCGCCTGTTATGAATAAAGTTCTACCTTCACCTAAACATTCAAAGCCAAGGAAGCTTTCTCCTAGTGCTAAACATATCGCTTCATATAATTTTAATGTAGTCTTACCTGTACCACCGTCAGCAGTTGTAATGTGAATATCCTCAGTAGACCAGTCTTTAAAGAGTTGAGGCTTTCTTAGTTTTGCCATGTTTAATAAATCTTGCTTGGTAAAAAACCTAGGTGTCCACCTGTTAGGTTCGTCAGACTCTATGAGAGGGATTAATAGCTCTGGTTTTATGTTGGAAAATGGAGAGGTTATAGGACTGTTAGCACCACCGTTTAAACCCGACTCGATAGTAGCTTTTGCTTCATAATCAGGTTTACCTCTTTCCTTGGCAGCTTTAAACAGCTCACTGTAAGCACCCTCACGACTGATACTATTGGATGCTAGTAATTGACCTACTTTAAACGACTCTATGTTTAAAATGTCGTTTGATTCCCCTGAAGGCGCATTGATGATTGCATCACAAGCATTATTTAAAACCTGTAATGCAATCTCAGGAGCTACTGAAACAATATCTTCAGGATTAACAGGAGGTTTCTCTTCTTTTAATGAAACATCAAGTAACCATTGAGGTGCAACGGCAATAGGAGTTCGATCAAAATTATAATAAATTATATAACCATTCTCGCCTCTAACGTCTAGGCCATTGTCAAAACCTACTCTATTACCATAAGTTTTTCCGTCATTAGGGTATTGGAAAATAAAATGCTTACCACCGTTTAACGTAGTTTGAGACATTGTATTAGGTACTTGATATTTTTTGATTGACTCAAAACCATTGTTCTTTACATCAACGTCTAAGACTAAAACATTATTTCGAGTACCTGTAGGAACTCCATAAAACTTTAGTTGAGGGTATTGTGCCGCCCAAGAGTTTATAACCGTAGTATCATCTGTACAGTTATTTCGCCAATCGAAGTCCTTAACAGGGACTTTACGACCGTCATGGGTTAATGTAGCAGGAAATAGATTCCACATATATATTACTCTTTATAATTGAAAATTTTAGTTAATTGATCTTTGTTGTTGCAAAATGAAGCGATACCGCCAAGGGATTTAACCCATGTTAAAAAATTACACTGAGAAGTCTCGTGTTTATCTAACTTCTTTTCAGGGTTCCAATCTTCTTTCTTCACTTCAATGGCCGTAAATACACCTAGAGTTTTACCTACCATTTCGGGTGTAATAACCACTTGAGTAATACCTATTAAATCAGAAGACGCACTTATTCTTTGGTGTTTCTTAGATATGTTACCAAGACCGTAGCGAACAAGCCTACCCGTTTCATCAACGCAAGCACCACTGTTATTTCTCATTAGAAAGCAGTTGTGGTGTCTCGCTTGTATCTGTACTTCCTGTTGAACATCGCTTTCTAGCTTTTTCATCTACTAATTCCTTGTATTCTTTGTAAGATAAGAACTTCAAACCATACTTGCCTTTGAATTTTTTCACGTTCTTAGGGTGAATAAAATAAGGCTTTTCAAGTGTTGCTCCGCTGTCGATAACTAACTTATGGTCAGGGTATCTCACCCTCATGCTCTCAGTGTATTCCATGTTTTTATAGCGGTATGTTCCTAGAAATAAAATACTCATTACTTAATTCCTTCAAGTTTTTGGATATATTTAGTAAGACCACCTTGCCTTATTACTCTATTCAAAAGGTCTACATTTTGAGGACCATTGTATTTTTCTTCTAAAGGTTTAATTAAGGAAAGTAGAATTTTAACAGGGTATATTTCAGTGTTGTTTTTATACTTACCTCTAACATCGTCCATATCGAAAATAATATCAACACCTTCGTTCATCATTTGTTTAATCTCTAAACCAGTTACACGTTTCCCGACAGGTGATGTAGCGTACATTGTAACTCTATTCGTCCACTTGGTTTTTCTAGTCATTGGTACTACTCTCACTACTTCTCTCATTGTAAATTCTCCTTTAAAGCTTCCATATCAGCTCTAGTCAAACCAAGAGCTTCGGTTATTGTCATTCCTTTATCGAGGTAAAATCTTTTATGTATTTGTCTATCTGTATATCCGTAGTCTCGAAGCTTACCTGCATAAACAGCTATAGTCTCAGAGAGTTGCTTTTGCATATCTATACGCTCACGTTGTCTTTTCATTGCGTGAAGTCCTGCTGCACCGTTGACCGCTGCTGTAACCCTCTCACCTACATCAGCAGGAGACTCAAGAATTGCCATGCCCGTTAACTCTCTGAGAGTATCAGGGTCTATAAGAGTTAAATCACCGTCAACGATCTCAGGTGGTGTACGGCCGCTCCCACCTTCTCTGCTTACTGTAATCGCCTTAAATCCACACCAAGGACATTCTGTTAACGCTCTATCGAAAGGAGAATTGCACATAAAGTTAGAACATATTCTAAGGAAGTTATTTTTCTTGCCTCGTTTTTTGATTCTATCGAGTGTCCACTTTCTAGGTTGATCTGGAAGTCCATGATCTCCACCGCTCCCCTTAATATTTCCAACGTGGTCAATTATTATTGCGAAGTCTTTACCTTGTGCTAAACGTAGTCCACGACCTATCATTTGGAGATATTTACCTAGCGACTTGGTAGGTCTTGCCATAATTACACATTCAATTCCAGGAACGTCTAGGCCTTCATCGAAAAGATCAACATTCAATAGTACTTGTATTCTCTTCTCTTCAAAGTCTATCATGTTCTCGATACGCTCTTTATCTGAGCATTTAGAGTCCAAGGCTTTAGCAGGTATTCCTTGTGATATAAATTGTTTTTCCATTTGGTGAACAGTTTCAATATCCGTACCGAATAGAATCGCCTGTTTTCCTTTGGCATGTCTAAGGTATTCTTTTACCACATCACCTATGATATGAGATTGCTTTACAGCTTCCATCATAGCTTTTTTAGAATAGTCTGACTTATCGGACGAGGACTTTAAATAGTTTTGATAGTCGCTGTCAGGAATTGCAATCTTATACTTTGAAAGGAAACCGTTTTTGATTAACCAATAAGTATCTGGTCCTTCAATCATAACATCGTATATGCCATCTGCGTGAGAACCTAGACCTTTACGGTCAAGTCTCTCAGGTGTTGCAGTAACACCAAGAGAGCGAGCGTTTGTAAATAATGAGTGCGCTCTACCCCATTTGTTTTCTTTTAAAACATGGGCAGCTTCATCTGTAATAACTTGGGTTATACCTTTTGCCCAATCTCTATAGTTATCTTTGCGAGAGTTGAGAGTGTCTACAGATATTACTGAAACTTTAGAGTTAGGCTGATAAAAGCTTCTTTTAAGCTTTCTTCTTTCAGCTTTGATTATACCTCTTATATCAGTTCTACTAGCTATTATGTTATGTTCGATCTCACTTTCCGCAAGTGTTAAACATATTTGAGATACAAGTTCTTTACGATGAACCATGATAGCTGTTGAGTGAGTGTTGAGAGTGTCGATGACTATTTGACAAAATGTTTTTGTCTTACCGGAACCCGTAGGCATCCTGAGAAGTATGTTTTTATATCCTTCAATATCCCAAGCGTGAAAAACTTTCGCTTTAGCGGCCTCTTGATATGGTCTTAATTTTATCATGGGGAAAATTTAATACCATCGCTTGACAAAAGTAAAGGATTTATTTATTTATTTATCTACGGTAATATTTCAAAGGAGAATATATGCTTACGATTACTATTCAAGGTAATGATCTTGAAGAACTTAAAAAAGATTTAAAAAGTCTGAACGATACTTTTAATAGAGTAGAAGTCACAGAAGCCAAGGAAGAGACAGATGAAACAATTCTTGTTACAGACGAGGACATTGCTGAAATTGGAAGGATTCAAGAAGTTATAAAAGAACAAGAAGCTGATGATAGCGAAGAAGTTGATAAAGAAGGTATTCCTTGGGATGCAAGAATACATTCGGGTAGTCATAATAAAACTGTCAAAGGTATCTGGAAAAAAAGAAAAGGTGTTGATGAAGCTGTATTTAACAAGGTTAAAGCAGAACTTATGAATGACTACGCAGGTGAAGAAGTAAAAGAAGTTACACCTACAGTGGTCGAAGAAGTTAAAGCACCCTCCACAACAACAAAAACACCAGAACTACCTTCAATGAATACTAACGCTCACTCACTTGCTACATTTACACAAAATTTCGCAATGGTATTAGCACAATTAGTTACAGCAGGTAAGCTAACCGAAGAGTATATCCAACAACTAAAAACACATTTTGGTGTTAATGAAATTTGGGAAGCTTCTGAAGATCAAATTAAAGCTACTTTTGATCTCTTGGTAAAAAACAATATCTTAGAACAAGTAGGTTAATATGGAAATCAGGTGTTCTTCACTTGCACGACCTATGATATGTGCGGGTTATGTATTTTTAGATTTACCAAAGAGCAAAGGTGGTGCTGCCGCCGAAGAGGGGACTGCTTGCGGTGAATACTTAGAGTGGTTACTGACAAATAAAACGCCATCATCCCATGCTAGTAACGGTGTTTTTATTAATTCAGATATGATGTTTTACACTCAACCGATTGCCGATGATTGTAAGGCTAGAGCGGCTACAGAAATACTATGCGAGCAGCGTATCGACTGGACTACTAGATCAGGCGTAGTTATTAGAGGTCAGTATGATATTTGTTTCGTAGACCATGAAGGAACCCTCTGCATAGAGGACTTAAAATATGGTTGGGGTATTGTAGAAGTTAAAGAAAATTGGCAGCTTCTTGGATATGCTATAGGCGAAGTAATCCGAAGAGATAAACCTTTTGAAAAAATCTCTTTTAAGATTCATCAACCTAGACCACATCATGAAGAAGGTACTACAAGAGAATGGATATTAACTTATTCTGAACTCTTGGGGTATAAAGAACGCATTGAAAAACGGATGGAGGATATTATTAACGGTAATAGAACCCTAACAACGTCTAGTAAGTGTAAGTATTGCCAAGGCGCAGGTGAAGCTTGTCCTGCTTTTAATAGGTTATTCTATAGATCAATGGAAATTACTACTGAGTTCGTTCAAGATAGTATTACAGACGATGAGCTATCGAGACAATTAGATCAAGTTAAACGTGCCAAAGAAGTAATCAAGATTAAAGAAGACTCTCTAACAGAGTTGGGAGTTAATCGAATTAAAGAAGGTAAGCTTATTCCAAACTATTCTCAAACTGAAAGGTACGGTAATAGAACGTGGAAAAAAGGTGTTTCACCAGAGTCTATTCATGCTTTGACAGGTAAATCAGCATTACAAACCACAATGATGACACCTGCTAAAGTTGAAAAGATGGGGATACCTCGTAAGTTAGTTAGCCAATTAGCTGAGAAACAATTCCTTGGTATGAAACTAGAAAAGAAAAATTCAACAGAAATCGGAAATAATATTTTCGGTACAACCAATCCCGAAGGAGGGAAATAATGTCACAAAATAGTAAAGGTACAAGTTTACTGGTACAAGGTAGAATCGTATGGACTCTTGGAAATCTCTTCGAGGGAGCTGTTAAAAAAGATCGTCAAAAAAACCCTATTATCGGTAAAGACGGTAATCAAGTTGTAGAGTATGGTTTTGGTTTAGCAATACCAAAGGTTGACCCTACAACTTCTCAAAATCACCCTGAATATGTTAAGGCCTATCAAGCTTTACAAGGTGAAGCAATGTCGATTTACCCTCAAGGTGTACCTCAGCAATTTGCTTTTAAATACAAAGACGGTGATACAGATACCGATAAAAACGGCCAACCTTATTCAACTAGAACAGGTTATGCAGGTCATATTGTTATCGCTTGTACTACTCGTATTCCTATCAAATTCTTTAAATTTGACGGTCAAAACAATGTGCAAGTTATCGAAGGTTTTAAGTCAGGCGACTACGTTAATGTTCAACTAAACATTGTAGCTCACCCTCCTTTGAATGGTGGGAACCCCGGACTATATGTTAATCCTAATGCAGTTCAACTTATTGCCGAGGGTGAAGCTATCGTTAATGCTCCGAGTGGTGATGATATTTTTGGTAATGGTGGGGTACCTACATACCAAGGACAAGTACAAGCTCCTGTAGCTCCTGCAATGCCTAACGTGGCTAATGGTCAGTTAGCACAGCCTCAAGCTCCTGCTGCTCCTGCAATGCCTCAAGCTCCTGCGGCTCCTGCTGCTCCTGCAATGCCTCAAGCTCCTGCTGCTCCTGCACAGCCTCATTATGGTGTTTTACCTAATCAGATGCAACCTGCACAGCCTCAAGCTCCTGCTGCTCCTGCAATGCCTGTAAATCCTCCAATGCCACAGTAAGGTTTTAAAGTATGAGAAACTATTTTGTGTACGACATTGAGACTTATTGTAACTGTTTTTTATTTTGTGGAAAATTTACTAATCAACGTGATACCTACCTCTACGAAATATCAAACAGGGTCAATAATATTAATGAACTACTACAGATGCTCTCATACATTAAAAACTCAAATATCGAGATGGTCGGATTCAATAACCTTGGGTTCGACTATCTCGTTGTTCATGAACTTATGACTAACCCTCACACTTTCAATGCCAAGAAAGGTTATGATGTAGCTCAAAAGATCATAGACTCTCAGAAATACGGAAAAAGAGTCAACGGTATATCGGTTAAAAATAGACTGATACCTCAGATAGACCCTTTTAAATTTTGTCACTTCGACAATGCTGCAAAACGTACAAGTCTAAAAGCTTTAGAATTTAGCATGAGGTCGGACAGTGTTGAAGACTTACCTTTCTCCCCTCATACTCCTTTAACAGATGAACAGATTGATAAATTAAGAAGTTATAATGAGCATGATGTTACTGAGACTGAAAAGTTCTTTATGAAAGTTGAACACCATGTAGACATGAGAAGAGAATATCAAAATGATGGCTTACTCTTTGGTGATGTTCTAAACTTTTCAGACGTTAAAATCGGTGTTGAGTACATGATTAATAGACTAGGTAAATCAGTCTGTTTTTCCGGTGGAAAACCTAACCAAACATTCAGAGACATAATTGACTTTAAAGATATAATATTACCTAAGATATGGTATCGAACCGAAAAGTATAACAACATACTAAAATGGTTTATGGACCAACGTAAGATAGTGGGTAAAAGCGATAACCCTAAATTAAAAATAAATCTAGCAGGACTTGACTTCCACTTTGGCATAGGTGGAGTCCATGCGAGTGCTGATAATAAAATATTTTATACAGATGAAACCCATCAAATTATTGATATTGATGTTTCAGGTATGTACGTTGCCGTAGCCATAGCTAATCGCTTTGCGCCTGAACACTTAGGTCAATCGTATGTCGATGCTTATAGACAAGTTAAAGAAGATAGGGCTAAATATAAGAAGGGAACACCAAGAAATGCAGCTTTAAAACTCGCAGGTAACGGAACTTATGGAAACAGCAATAATCCTTATTCTCCTTTTTATGACCCTCGGTATACTTTTTCTGTAACTATTAACGGTCAATTACAGATCATACAGTTAGTGGAAATGATCGACCTAATACCTGATTGTGAATTAATCCAAGCTAATACCGACGGTATCACAGTTAGAATACTTAAAGAGAATAAATGGTTATTCGATGCTTGGTGTAAAGAGTGGGAAAAGATAACAGGTCTTAACCTAGAAGAAGTCCTCTATAGCAGGATGATAATAAGGGACGTTAATAATTACATAGCTGAAACTATGGAAGGTAAACTTAAACGTAAAGGTACTTATTGGTACCCTTTATCTGAGAAAGACTATGACGGATGGTGGAATAAAGACTTCTCCAACCTAGCAAGTAAGAAAGCTGCTGAAAAGAATATGTTAAATTCTTGGCCTGTATTTCAAACTTTAAAACTCGTCAGTGACAAATTTGATTTTATGCTACGTTATAAAGCTACAGGAGATTCCAAGTTATTTTTAGGAGATGAAGAACAACTCAATTTTGTAAGATATTATGTGTCTACCAAAGGTAAAACTCTTAAAAAGGTATCTCCACCTAAAGGAGAGTTAGGACAATATAAACGTAAGAATAAACTAACCGATGATTTTTTCAATCAAGTTATGAATGAAATCGGTCCCGATCAATGGGACGAAAGAATACACACAGGTAACAAGTCTAAATACTCGATACGAGAGTCGGTTATTCAAAAAGGTTGGAAAATTAAACTCTGTAATAAAGCAGAAGATTTTAATTGGAGTGACGTTGACTGGGATTACTACATAGAAGAAGCAAATAAAATAATTGTAAGGGGAATATAATGTTTAGCATAAGAGAACAGAAAATATTAGATATACTAAAAGATGGTAAGTCTCTATCTTTTTCAGAAATATCCAAGAAGTTATTTAAAAAAGGTGAGCTACCTATGGACGCTAATATAGTCGTAGGAAATACTGTAAGACGCATTATAAAAAAGTGTGATTACAATAAACTCGATTGGTCTATAGAGAAATCCCGTAAAAGCTTTCCAATGACGGTAAAAATATGTAGGAAATAATGAGACTAACTTATCTTGATAATGTTACGATTTATTTTTAACCAAAGGAGTTCATTATGGAACAAGAAACTGAAACAAGCAAAGAAGTAAGAATCGAAAAAGTAGAAAACGGTTATAACCTTATCGCTCATAAAGATAATGATGCAGATAAAATGTATGAAGAACCAGATAAATATGTATCTGAGACTCGTGAAGGTATCATTAAAATTCTTTCAGAGATTTTAGAATAAAAAAGAACCCCCTCTTGCGAGGGGGCTTTTACATAAACCTAATAGGAGCGAGAATTTATGTGAGGTATCAAAGAGAGAAAAGATACTTGCTTAAATTCTCTTAATATATTTAAAACTTGTCAATCTCTATTATCTTTATATTTCTTGGCCATGCTTCTCAAAGCAGGTTTAATCTGAGTTAACCAGATATCCAACGGAAACCCTATGAGATTTTCCGGCATTTCGGACCATTTAATAAGTTTAGGTTTTTCCACCCATGCACCCATCGAATCATAACCATTTTTAACATTGAAGTTCTTGGTCCCTTTAACTACGGTTCCAAATTTATTTGAGATTATATATACAGGTTTAGGTTTTTTTATAACATAACTTGAACAACTAAACGTCACCAAGTTCAGCAACCCAATCATCAACACTACTCGCATCAATCACCTTCTTGTATATAATTGCACCTTCTAAAGAGTCGGCTTGGTAACCAATTTCTCTAAACATTGGTTCTATTAAATGTTCATCAGCTTGAGTTATAACTTCTTTGGTTAATAACCCTACAATCCAAGCCTTAAAACCTGCAATCTTTAGGATATTAACTATGAGATATTCTGTAGCTTGTTTCTTTAGAAAACTAAGTAATTTGTTTTGAACATAATCATTAGATACGACCCTTAAAATAAGGGCCGCAATCTTTTTACCTATTTGTTTCAACTAGATGGCAGCTTTAAGAAGGTCGATAACAGTGTTATCAATCTGGCCGGGAATAGCTGCTGCAAGTTGGTCAAGAAAATACTCAGCACTAACCTTAATTTCCATTTTAACGTCAACACCTTTTGAGTCAAAAGAAGGAATTAAAATTAGTTGCTTATCTTCAAATTTAAGTTCAAAACCTAGCTCTTTTGAGATTTCTTGGTTCACTAATTCAGTCATGTAATGTCCTTTGTTATAGTTCCTATACGGTAAAGTATGTTAGTAATAGGTATTAATGTCAAACTATCTGTTTACTACACAGTCTGCACTAAAGCTTGAACCAGATATTATTACTATTTTTAACCAGTTGGACCTTGTTGCAATATCAAACGTGTGAGGTCCAGAGTCAGAAGTAATGCCCATGTCTAGGTCAGTAATATGAACTAAGTTGTCTTTGTCGGGACCAAGATGAATATTTATTTGGCCCGTAAAAGCAGCAGCAAAACCTATCATAGCAAAAAAACCGTTAGGGCCAACCCTTGATAAATTAAATCTTGATGTTATTTCAATAGGAGGACTTTCATTATCAGTATCCGTTAATGTAAAGTAGAATACGTCCTTATTATTTTTCCCCATATCTCCCTCTTACACCTTTTCTCTTATGAAGTTTCTTACCTCTTAATCTAAAAGTTTTAAGAGTGGTCCAACCTATCAACCGTAAGAAACATTCTATAATACTATTACCGTAAAAAGTATTTGTAACACCAAGTAGAAAATCTACAGCTAGAACTAATACCAATATGTAAACATACCAATCGTTAAAATAATGGGCTACGTTTTTTAAGTCTATGTAAATCATAACTATTTTTTACCTTTAAACCATATATCGTCATCTCTCATTTTCCAAAATAAATGGCCGCACACAAAACCCAATAAAAATGGAATAGAAGGATAACTATATGCCCATCTAATCAGAGTAGCAGATATGCTTTCCCCTTTTCCTTGGTAGTCTATGATTGCAAAGTCAAAGACTGTTATTGTTACAACTAAACCAATAATAAAATAAGGTGTTATCTTTTTCATATATCAAACTCGTTTATCAGAAATTGTCTGATTGTTGTCATCCCACCTATTGACGGCGGAGCTAGGTCTAACCATTCATTATAATTTATGTTACGTCCTGCTGCTGCACTATCCTCAAGTTGAACTATAACAGATTTACGGCCAAAATTAACGTCAGCAGGGTCAGTAATAGTCGAAGAGTTCTCTATGAATTTAGAAAAATCATCTTCATAGTCGTCAAGGAAAGCTCTACCTTTAAGCATAATGGCCGTATCACTATAACCTTGGGAAGCAAGAACCTCTTTCATAAAAGTTAAAACAGGTATTTGCAGGTTATTAACTAAAAGTTTCCTTCTCCTTAAACCCTCTACAATCATCTCGTAATGGTTAACAAAATAATGTTTAGTCGTAGTTTTAACGTCTGTGTTAGCTGTGCCATCTCTATTATACCAAGTTCTATTAGTGACTCTATAAGTAGCAAAACCTGTAGTATCACGATTATAAGACACCGATACAGAAAGGATTAAATTCTCAGGAATTGTACCTGTAGCGGCATCCATTGAAGCATACCAATCAACTTTAACGAGTTCACCTTTTACTATTGTTCTTATAGGTATAAGTGAAACTATCAACTCTCTTTTATAGTCTATGTTGTGAAAGTGCTTACTATTAGCTTCACCTTTAGTGTAGTCGTATATCAAAGGTACTGACTGTTCAGGGTCAGAGTCCGCAAAAGAAGCGACAAAGTTATCTAAGTCAATGTCTTCTTGTGGTGTCAATGCCCCAGACAAAGTAAACCTTAGATCATCAACTCCAAACTTTAATACAATTTGTATTTTAACATTAAACTGTTTAGCAGCATCATTAAAACTGTTTAAATCTAAAATATTTCTGGTTTTATGAACGTACATTATGTGTATCTCACTACTTTTAATAGGTATTTTCTAAGTACTGCCGTACCACCTGTTGATTCTTTAGAAAAGAATAACTCTATATTGTGACTACCTGCTGTCAAATTACCAAGAGAAATACCTGTCATAGCTCTCCAATGGTATTCCTTAGCAGTTAGGTCTTTATGTTCTTCTACATAAGGTATGTCTATGTAGTTACCATCTATGTAGAGTTCAAACCTTAAATCATTACCTGTACTATGAGGTTTAAGAACAAACCCTACATCAAGATAACAGTCTCCTGTAGTATCTACTGTGAAATTATCAAGATAAACAGAAGTAAAAGTTGTTGTGTTTGGAAGAGTGACTTCTGTTAAATGGTTAATTAAATACAGTGTATTCATTACACCTTGTGGACCTTGTGGACCTTGTGGACCTGTAGCTCCATTTACTCCATCTACTCCGGGTGTACCTTGAACTCCTTGGAGTCCTTGTAGTCCTTGGTCCCCTTTTAGAGTCCTCGGTACACCATCGTCAAGAAGGTAGTAAGGTTGAACGCTTCCTGCTCCGTCATCAAAAGCGTATCTTTTAAGCCTTCCGTTAACAGGAGTGCTAGGGTGAGTGCTGCGTACTGGAAAGTTTACTGTGCCATCGCTCATAAAATATACGCCTCCCCGTCTATGTATAACTCTCCTTCAATAGTTGGAGAGTGCATTTGTAAAACCTTATCCGCAGGTATATTTATATTTTCACCTGCGGTAAAAGTTCTTTTAACGAACAGAAAAGCATCCCAAAAGGTTAGGACACTTCTCTTTCCGTTCAACATAGTTTGAAACCATGAAACCATTAGAGACTCATGCAATCATCAATATCTGTGTTTATTGATGTACTATTAACAGCAACACCAAGAAATTGATGAATTTTACCTGCGTCAGTAACAGGAACTAAAGGTATATCAATAATCCCACCTGCTACACCCAGATATTGTCTAGCACCTACGGTAAGTCCTGTAAAATCATTGTTAGAACCTTCAAAATATACGATAGCAGGTGAACCTATAGTAACCGCAGCTTTAACAAACCCATGAGCATCACGCCCATTAGTATTGTCAGCAAGACGTACTTTTTTAACTCCTAAATCATCATAAAAGTTAACATAGTTACCTGCTGAAAGTGCTTCGCCTGCTTCACAAGTTTCTACGTCAGCTCCTACACCTACTGGCATTAGAGTAATGTCTAACTTACCTGTAGAGTCCAATGCCGGAATATCACCGTCATTAGTCGCACCTGTAGAAGTTACTACTGCTTGAATTGCTTTGAGTTTACCTGAGACAAGTCTCATAAATGATTTTGCTGCCATAGTTAAATCCTCCTTAAATTATTTGTATTGGCTCTTGAATATTTAAAAATATAGCACCTGAACCAAGAGAATACCCTATGTTTACTAAGAACCCTGTCACTGGTGCTATATCTGTAATGCTACCGTTACTGTCTAAATATAGCAACGTATTTACAGGCCATATAAAGGTTGCGTCTTCAACCTTACCGAAGAGAATAACTGACTTACTATCTCCGATATTACCTGCAAATTTAGCTATACCTAATACTTTAGATTGTGCATAGTTGGTGGTTCCTGCTATTTGAACGCTAGTACCATCAACAGCATTTAATAATTTGAGAGCTGATATTGTCTGAGTATATATCTTAGTCTCTGTGAGTAATGAAGCTGCACTTGCACCATTAGGGTCATTGGTAATAGGTAAGAAACTATAATAAGTATCCCCTAGAGAGTCATTAGTCTGTAGAACTATTTGGCTATTAGCTTCATCTAAGGTTATTGATGAATTATCACCAAAGGTAATGTCATCATAAAATGTATTAAGATCAAATTGATTTACTTGGCCTTGACGAGATATAAAATTAGGACCAAATACATCTCCATCTGATTCAAACCCTGCAATGAGGTTACTATCTTTATCATATACACCAAAGAGAGCGGAAGTCTGAGAGGCTATAGCTTTGACAGCAAGACCTACAGAGGTAACAGTTCTAGCGAAAAACGTCCTATTGGAGTTCCCATCGTAAAAACTTAAATCTCTGCGTATGTGCTGACCCATTATACCCCACTTACAAACCTAGCTTTTTAGCAAAGTATGTTCCTAAAACGGTTACTATGGAGCTTATGCTTGTTATTTTCATGCGCAGTTTAGAAGTATCCTTTTTAATATCTTTTATCTCTTGTCGGAACTCAATATGCATATCCTTAACGTCAGTCTTTATTTCTTTTATATCTTCCTTCAGCATTTCCCAAGCTTTGTCGTCCATGTTGTATCCCTTATCTTATTTGGTGTACCTAAATACTACGGTAGTTCCTGCGCCTATTTTGTACCCGCCGGATACGGCTGCTGAAATTTTGTTAGTAGCAGCAGTATAGTAGATTTGACCATACGCTCCACTAAAATATGTGCTACTTATATCATAAATAGTTCCAGTATAATTAATATTACCTACCGGAGTAATTCCTGTTGGAAGTCCTGTGATTAGGTCAATATTTGTTGTTATATCGCTTGTCACCTTGATATACATCTCATAAATAGGTTTACCGTCCAATGATTTTCCGGTGGCCCTTTCAACTCCCGATACGGCAGCATTGCTTTCTGCCAAATAAGCCAAGATTAAATCTTCGTAGTTGGGAAGTTCTTTGATTACTAGGTAATGAGCGGAAGTATTTGCACCGTCAATAGTTCCAGTGTCAGCAGTATAGAAAGTTAATATGTCTCCGGCTTTAAGTTTAAAAATTCCTTGAAATTTCTGATTGGTAAAATTTGTATGACCTCCCATAAATTTAGGATTTGCTCCGTTGACACGACCATAGAATTCTCTTAGTGCGCTCGTTGTCATAGAAAAACTGCCTGTCACATCTACAAACATGTCCCTGTCGGCTGTAAACTGAGTACCGTTCCATAATCCTCTGGAATCGGATACGGTAGTAAACTCCATGTCGGTGCTTGGTGTATACGTAGTCGTGGTTGACCCCGCTGCTTCAACATAAGCATAGGTAGCCGATGTATTAGCAACAACTACGTTGTTCTCTTTGTCGCTCCAGCCTTGGATGGGGATTCTTAAGCGTACGGATGCTGATATGTTAGGGGAGCCTAAACCATAACTAGCAGAACCCCAATAAGTTATAGAAGATGTAGCGTAACTAAGAGTAGCTGCATTATATATTTTAACAGAAGTACTATTATATACAACAGCTGTACTACTGGATAAGGCATAATTTACACCAGTATCAGAGAACCCCATACTGGCGGTTCCTACAGATGAATTGAGTGCTATACCACTGGGGGGTAGTGTGGTACTTGTGTTAGGTGGTTTAACCGATGTATCTATTTGCAGACCGAGCTGTGCAATGTCTATTAAGTATACACCTGTTCCTGCTGAACCAGCAGCTGACTGAGCATAATCCCATTCAAGTAATAAGTCAGAACCATCTCTTCTATACCTTGCAGTATTATTTACAATAGTACCATAGGATGGATTTGCGCCTGTACTTTTCAGAAATGTACCGATGCTAGTGTTCATAGTTTGCCAATCAGTACTAGCATAAATACTAATCTCTTTATCAGGATTAGCTGTAACCTCTAAATCATCTAAAGTCAACACAGCACCAACATTAGCATTATTAATAAGAA
>Ga0114934_10001145_pt1 | contig 17213 bp, 12 predicted proteins | sample 4SBtaG_2_FD_99695 | JGI IMG/M metagenome (GOLD analysis project Ga0114934, IMG submission 99695) | Deep subsurface microbial communities from Kolumbo volcano to uncover new lineages of life (NeLLi) - 4SBTROV10_white metaG | ecosystem: Environmental > Aquatic > Marine > Volcanic ...
GTACATTCCAAAAAGTCCAAGTTCACCCATTTTGGCTGTTAAATCAAGTGAGAATTCTGCTTTTTCGTCTAATTCTTTGGCTATTGGTTTTATTTCCCGTTCGGCAAAGTCGCGAACAGATTGTCGAATGAATGTTTGTTCTTCGGTAAGATTAAAGTCCATAAGTGAATCAATTTAAATTTTGCGGTAAAGGTATAAAATTGTAAGATATGTAGAAATATAAATGGATATTTTTTAACATACAACTATCCTGTTTTTTTTTATACATGAGTTCAGTTTAATAAGTTAAAATGTATAAAGTTTATAAAGTTATTATGCTGAAAATAAGGGCTTAAATTCAAATTTACAGTTTTATCTAAATCACTGATTATCAATGATGTAAACTTAATGCTTTACAAACTTTTCACTTTATAAACTTTGCACTTTACAAACTTTATACTTTTTATAATCGGCTCATACATTAAATCGAAAGTGCATAATATCACCATCCTGGACAACATAATCTTTTCCTTCGATATGTATTTTACCTTGTTCCCGGCAAGCATTCTCAGATCCTAGCGTTACAAAGTCCTCATATTTAATAACTTCGGCACGGATAAATCCTTTTTCGAAATCGGTGTGAATAATGCCTGCTGCTTGAGGGGCTTTGGTTCCTTTGGTATAAGTCCATGCTTTTACTTCTTTTGGACCGGCGGTAAAATAGGTTTCTAATCCTAAGAGCGAATAGGTTTTAGTTATTAGTCGATTAAGAGCCGGTTCTTCTAATCCCATTTCTTCAAGGAAAAGCATTTTTTCTTCGTAATCGTCAAACTCTGAAATATCTGCCTCCGTAGCAGCATCAATAATAATGATTTCTGCATTTTCGTTTTTGACCCCTTCTGCCAAGGTTTGAGTATAAGCGTTCCCTGATTTTACAGATGCAGCGTCAACATTACACACATACATCACGGGTTTGTTAGTAAGTAATTGAAATTGTTTTGACAATTTTTGTTCATCGTCGTCTTTGAGTTCTAATGTCCTGGCAGATTTCCCTTGCTCTAAAATGGTTTTATATTTATCTAGTAATTCAACCGCTTTGGCTGCCTCCTTATTTTTACCGGCAGTGGCTTGTTTTTGTAGTTTCTGTAAACGATTACTTACTGTTTCCAAATCTTTCATCTGGAGTTCCATTTCTATAATTTCTTTGTCACGGACGGGGTCTATACTCCCATCAACATGGGTTATGTTTTCGTTGTCGAAACAACGAATTACATGCAGTATGGCATCGGTTTCATTGATGTTGCCCAAAAATTTATTACCGAGTCCTTCGCCACGACTGGCACCCTTTACCAAACCGGCAATATCAACAATTTCTATTGTGGCCGGAACGACCTGTGCCGGATTAACCAACTTTGCCAGTTTTTCCAATCTATTATCAGGTACCGTAATCATACCTATATTAGGTTCAATAGTGCAAAATGGAAAATTTGCTGCCTGTGCTTTCGCGTTACTCATGCTGTTGAAAAGAGTAGATTTGCCTACATTGGGTAGTCCTACTATCCCGCATTTTAATCCCATAGTTTATAAATAAGTTGCAAAAATAATACTTTTCTCATTCTTTGGAAAAGAAATTTGATTTTGTCTCGTAATAGATCAACTCGTGAATAAAGCGGGTTAATATCCTAAAACAGCATATCCTACCCAATGATGGATATTAGCTGGGGCTGTTTGTCCCATACCAATGTCATCTACTTTTAAGTGTGGATGATTAATGCTATTGCAGTAGTGTGCGAGTTTGTTTTTCAGTGGTTTTTTATCATAGTGATTGTTTAGATATATAGCCGTAAGCAGTCCAAAAGGAACGGAATATCTGCCGCACCATGTCCACCTGTATTTTTTGTAATTATCGGGAGCTACGGTTAGTAAATTAAATTTTAGCAGTTTTTGTTCTGTGAGCGTACCTTTGAAACAGTCGTTAATAATTTCGTGTTCATGAGCAATTGCTTTATTGTATCCTGTGCTATCTGTTCCGTAAGGGGCAAGGTTTTCACCACCCCAGTCCTTATCACCATAATGAACTGCATCGGTGCTGATAACGATAGCATAGTCTTTGCCCCATTTCCATTTCAATGAATCGGCTAACGAAAAAATACTTTTAGATAGTGATTGGCTGATTTGTTTCATCATTTCCCATGTCATGTAGGGAACAATGATGGGAATAATTTCGATGTCGGGATTATATTTTTGGAGAAAGGGAAGAATGGCTTCAATAGAATGTTCAATAGCATGCATGGTGTCGCTTACTATGTATTCATTTTCCGGTAGTGATGCTAAAATAGTTTCGCGATATTTTGAAACGGGAATTTTTCCGTACACCCCTCGCCAATATTTGAAACTGTCAAATATTATATGGTTGTCTAAATTAAAATAACGGGCTTTGTGACCCACACCAATCAAAAAAATGGTTTTCGCTTTGACATGACTATTACCAAGTGGGTACATATAGTTGGCATAAGTATAGTCATCGTGTGGTGATACTAAAACTTTAAAGGTCGTTTTTTTATTTATTTTATTTTCTTTCTCGATGGCCTTTATCGTGTCAAGATATTGTCTGTTAATTCTTGAGAAAATGGTATCTATTTGCCATTGGTAGCGTGCAAAGCCAATGGTGTCAACTAGCCCTCTAAGGGTTTTCCCTTTAGAATGGATTTCTTGGGATGATAGAGATATAGGAAAGAACAGTAGTAGTAATAAGATTAGATGTAAGTTAAATGTTTTCATTCTGTTTATATTTTCTTTTTTCATTTAAAATTCTCCAAAAGGGATGCCTTCGGCAAACATTTAGCATTAAAAATTTTATAATATATTTCTAATTTTAATCATTTTTGGTTGGTATGTTATTTATTGCTTATAGTAATTTCATCCTGTTTAAGTTTTTTAGCAAAAATATAAAGTATATTTTAGAATTATTTGTTGTTTGTGAAAAAAGTTTTATTTTTGTCAAAAATTATATCTTATGAGAAAATCAAGTCTTGTCTTATTGTTTGCGATATTGGTTATCGCTTTTGGGTGTAATAAAGACCCTCAGAAAAATGATACACCTGCGAATCCTAATTATGTTACTAAAACAGTATCAGGTATTGTTGTTGATGAGAATGAAATGCCATTAGTGGATGTAGATGTGAATGTAAATGGAAATATGGCAGTAACTGATCAGTCCGGTGCTTTTCTTTTGCCAAATATTACGGTTCCTAAGGATAGTTTTTTAGTGAAATTTAATAAGGATGGTTATTTTAGAAATGTAAGAAGTGGCGAAACAGAAGGTGAATCCAATATTCAATTGCGAGTTGGTTTGGTTAATAAAACTGCTGCTACAACCACACAATTTCAAGCCAATATCGGAGGTGTTCTTCCTATTTGGTCAGGTACATTAAATACGACTGTAACTTTTCCGAATAATTTGAAATATACTGATAAATTTGGAACACCATATACGGGTAATGTTATTGCTATTGGCTATTATGTGGATCCATCAGCAACAAATTTTAGTACGCTGGAATGTGGAACACAAATTGGCCGTGATAGTACCCATGCAAAAAGGCATTTGTCAACTTATGGAGCGCTTTATATGGAGATTACTGATGATCAAGGTGGCGTGTTGAAATTAGATCCAACTTCGCCTTCTTTTCCTACTATTTCAATGGCTATTCCAGGCTTACTCAGTGCTTCAGCACCAAATGATATATTTGTTTGGAGTAATGATTTTAATAAATCTTATTCTAATAGTGAAGGACATGGTGCAAAACAAGGAAATAATTATCAGTGTCAGGTTAGACATTTCAGCTATTGGCAAACGGCAGTGCCACATACCGGTTCAGGAACAATTATTGGCAGGGTAGTAGATGCTAATGGGCAACCGGTACCCGGTCTTAAGGTTACGATAGGGCAATATTATGCTGTAACTAATTTCAATGGGCATTATCATTTAAAAGTTTCTGATCATATTTCTATTCCTGTTAGTGTTTTGCCCGTAGATTACTTTGGTCAAGGAGTGGGACCTGTTAGTGCAGGACCTTTAAATGATGGTCAAATTGATACGGTCAATCTAACTGTGCCGGCAATGCAAACGCTTACAGGCAATGTCGTTAATTGTGTTAGTCATAACATCCCTGCTTTTGTTAAATTCACATTTTATGATTTTCAATCAAATTCAGATAGAACGATTCAAACATTTGCACAATATGGTAGTTTTACTTTTCAAGTACCTTCAGGTGTAACATCCGGTACATTAGTGGCTTATGCTAATGGTTCATCACAAACGGAGTCTCCGGTGCTTGATGGATCTACAGGAGGAACACAAGATGTACAAATTTGTAATATTCAACTTGGTCCCACGAATTTTACGATATCAGGAGGAATTTACGGTACGGGAGAATTTTTCAATGATTTTCCATGGAAAGATGGTTATTATGTAACTTCTTCACAACAAACAATTATTGAATGTAATGGTGCTGGAAAAGATATTTATATAAATTTTGATGGTAACTCAACCGGAACATTTAATATTCAAGGGTCGGGTTATATGCCGCTAAAATCAAGATCAGGTGATACAGCAATGGTTTCATTATATATTGATACGAATAATAATAATATTGAAATGAATTCAGGGACACTTGAGGTAACAAAATACAGTGGTGTAGGTGGCATAATTAAAGGTTCTTTTACAGGAACAGGGGTGATTAATGGAGATACCACAATGACGCAATATAATATTAGTGGACAGTTTTCTGTTCAAAGGTTGGCAGATCAAGGAGCGAAAAAAAAGGAAAAATAGAAAGTTTTTCAAAACATTTAAGCACTGCCTTGGCGGTTGAGAATGATGAAAAAATCGAACATTAGAAACAGACACTAATTATAGTGTTGAGTTGTGTGACATAAAACTTGATAGCAAGTCGGTATCAGATGTTTTTGCGGTAGTTCTTGTTATTATTGCAATTGCCGACTTGGATTGTGCTCAAAAGTAAGCGAGGTCTTAACAGATATGGTATGTGGTTGTTTTTGGGCGGTTTTATAGTGCCGGTTTTGGTATTATTTTATTATTAAGATTTTGATGACTTTAGTTTCTGAACCATCATCATTGCTGCAAAAAGCAAGGTAGATTCCTGTATGTACTTTGTTCCCTTGTAAGTTTTTTCCGTCCCAAGTTGCCATACCACCATTAGCAATGGTTTCGTGAACTAAGTTGCCGGCAATATCTGAAATCTTAACATGGGCATTTCTGACAAGTCCTATTAGAGAGATTAGCCCGTTGTAGGATTCAGTAACAGGATTTGGGAAAGCATAGGGTTGGTTAAATGTTGAGAGACCTTCTGTTGCATCATTGCGATAAGATATTAAACCTTTATCCGTTGCAAAAAATACTTCACCGCTAGTTTTATCAATAGCGATGTTTAGTATTTTATTTGAAAACAAAGGGCTGTTATCTTTTGTAAAGTGGAGAATTTGCTTAGAACAATCATCTGAAAGCAAAAAGACACCTGAATTAGCAGTGCCAAACCATTTTCTGTTAGCGCCATCAATGGCAATTGCTGTTACTGTTTCGTATTTCAAAAGATATTGAGCTGTGCCGTCACCGAGGTCAAGTAATACACGATCAGCATGAAAATTAGGATCGTCAAAAACTTGATCGGGTTCGTAGTAGGTCATTACACCTTCGCTGGTACCAATCCAAATTACACCATCTAGATCTTCAGCAATAGAATGAATGTCGTTAGTGATGATAGCACCGCCTTCATCTATAATGTTGATATGCTTAATTTTGTCATCTGATTCATTGTCAATATCGCTACCGTTATCAAATATCATTAGCCCTTGTCCGTTGCCTAATACAACCCATTTTTTATTAGTGGAAGTAACCAGTATTTTTCTTAAGTCATTGCTAATATAGCTGTAATTAAAATTTTTCCATGTGCCATCATTTTTCTTTACCGAGACCGGATTATTGACGCCCGGGTTTAAAATCCATAAGTTTTGTTGAGAGTCAAATGCCATATCGGCAACTTTTTCATTACCGGATGTGAAAGGCTGGAGTGTACTATTCGATTCATCATAACGAGCGATGCACTGATGATTTTTAAATTCAAACAATCCATCGTTCCATGAGCCGGCATAAGCAATATTATGGTCTTGAGGGTTGACACATACGGTTACAATGTCGTGTTGCCCGGCCATCTGCCCTTGGTTTGAGCCATTAAGAGAATGCCATGAATAATCATAATAAGCATAGATCTCTGCTGAATTCCACAAATTGGCACCTGAGATATTTAACCCCCCCTTAGCAACCCAAATATCACCGCCTCCGGCAGAAATATCATATACTGAATTACTTGATGGACCGTTTGAGAAATAGGATTTTGTTTTAGAATCTTTGGCGATATTAATTAATCCGTACTGTTGGTTAGCAGCCCATAATTTGTTTTGGGAATCATAGATAGCATTTTGACTATATACTTTGTGCCATCCCCATGCTGAACCGCTTATTGAAAGCCATGAATATTCCTGTGATAAAGTATTATTATCGAAAATTGAGATTAAAGTGTCATGAGAAACAATTAGCTTGTTGTCTGAAATTGTAATATTCCTTATGACTTTAAATCTTGCAGTATCAATTAGCGTATAGGTGCTATTTTGAATTTTTAAAAGCCAATTATCACCATTATTTCCGTTAGATAAGACGGAATAAAGATAGTGGTTGTAATAGGCAATTTGGTTGTAGTCTTTATTGTAGGAGGGCAGAAAATTAAGTTGGTGCCAATTATTATAGTCAGCAAGATTACTATTGGCATTGGCTTTGTAAATGCCATGTTCAGTGGCTGCATAAAAGTAAGTTCCGTCGAAAGTTATATCATTAACCTTGATATAAGAGGCATTGGCTCCTATAAAGTAGGTGTTGCTGATTTCTTTTCGTTCAAGATTTATTTTTACAATACCAAATCCTGTTGCCAAATACGCATAAGAATTTAAAATAAAAATTTTATTGATTGATTTTGAACCATATAATTGTTTTCGTTTTATGTCAGCTAAATTATATATGGTATTGTCTTTAATTAAGTCCAAATTGCCATTTGAATACCCAACCACAAGTGTATTAGCATCTTGTGAGTACCCTAAACAACTGGTGCCTATGTCAGAGAGACCATTTACTTTTGATAGTTTTTTAATAGTATTATCATCTTTATTAAATATCATTAGTGCATAGGGTGTAGCAACATAAATTTTATTCCCAACTTCAGCTAAATCAATGGCATAATTATATGGAAGCTGGTCTTGCCATTGTCCCACAGCAACTTGAGAAAAAGAAAACTTTGTAAATATAATGAGAGTGAAAACGAGTAGTAAAAAAAACTTTCGCATTAATTATCAGATTAAGTTAACAAAACGCAAATTATACAAAAAAATTGTCATTAATTTTACAAAAGAAGTATTTTTGTAGGAAACATTGAATAAAAACTTAAAAAAATGAAACAATTATTTTTTGTGATTACTGTCTCCGCACTGTTGTTTACTGCTTGCAACAATTCTAAAAATCAAATGAAAATAAATTATCCTGAGGCTAAAAAAGTAGATACCGTTGATACTTATTTTGGCACAAAAGTACCGGATCCTTATCGCTGGATGGAAAATGAAAATTCGTCGGAACTTAAAGAATGGATAAATGCTGAAAATAAAATAACACAAAATTATTTGGCACAGATTCCTTACCGGAAGAAAATTGAATCGAGATTAAATCAATTGGCAAATTACAAGAAACAATCAAAACCATTTATGAAAGATAGTTTATTGTTCTATTATAAAAATACAGGGTTGCAAAATCAAAGTGTTTTGTATGTAAAAATAAATAATCAACCTGAAAAAGTATTATTGGATCCGAATAAACTTTCAGATGATGGAACAACAGCCCTTGGTGGAATCGGTATTTCAAAAGATGGCAAATATCTTGCCTATTCTATTTCTAAGGGGGGCTCAGATTGGCGTGAAATTTTTGTTAAAAATATTACTTCAGGAAAAATGCTTGATGACCATATTAAATGGGCAAAGTTTACGGACATTTCATGGTATGGAGATGGTTTTTATTACAGTGGTTATACGCCGCCCGAGAAGGGGAAAGCATTAACTGTAAAAAATGAATTTCATAAATTGTATTACCATCGTTTGGGAACGCCACAGTTGCAGGATATCATCGTGATGCAAAATAAAAAACTGCCATTGCGAATGTTCTACGGGCAAGTAACTGATGATGAGCGATATTTAATTATTTATGAGGAAAACGAAGGGTCTATGGGAAATAAATTTTATATTAAAGATTTGTTAGCTGACTCTCCTATTATACCACTTACTGATAATTTTGATTATGATAATAGTATTATTGGCAATGTAGGAAATTTTCTTTTTGTAAGAACTAATAAAGAGGCTGAAAACTATAAATTGACAAAAATTGACCTAACTAATTTGAAAAATCCGGTTTGGACGGACCTATTGCCAAATACGGATAATGTCTTGGAGTCGGTAACAATAGCAAATAGAGAATTAGTCGTTTCTTATATGGTAGATGCCCATAATAATTTAGCTGTTTATGATTTAAACGGACAAAAAATTAATGATATACCGTTGCCTACTTTAGGGTCTGTTAGTAGTTTTAGTGGCGATAAAGATAAAGATTATGGTTATTTTTCTTTTACCTCGTTTACTTATCCTTCGGTAGTTTACCGTTATTCTTTTAACGGCAATGCATTGAAAAAGGTTTTTGAACCGAAAATAAATTTCAATTTTGACGATTACGAAACGAAACAAGTTTTTTATACCAGTAAGGACGGAACTAAAATTCCAATGTTCATTGTTTCCAAAAAAGGGATGAAACTGGATGGTAATAATCCGGTGTTTTTATATGGATACGGTGGTCTTAATATTAGCTTAACGCCTAGTTTTAGTGCATCGCGTTTGGTATTGCTTGAGAATGGATTTGTGTTTGCCATGCCCAATTTGCGTGGTGGCGGCGAATATGGTAAAAAATGGCATGAAGCAGGGATGAAACTAAATAAACAAAATGTGTTTGATGATTTTATTGCTGCTGCCGAATATTTGATAAAACAAAAATATACCAATCCTAAAAAAATTGTCATTCATGGTGCTTCCAACGGTGGACTATTAATTGGTGCTGTTACTAACCAACGCCCCGATTTGTTTGCGGTAGCTATTCCATCAGTAGGTGTAATGGATATGTTACGATATCAGAAATTTACTATCGGATGGAATTGGGTTACTGACTATGGTTCCAGTGATGATTCTACGCAGTTTCAAAATCTTTATAAATATTCACCATTACAGAATATAAAAGAAAATGTTAATTATCCGGCTGTTTTGGTAACGACTGCCGACCATGATGACAGGGTTGTGCCTGCACACTCATTTAAATATATTGCTACGCTACAAGAAAAGTATAAAGGACAGCACCCCGTTTTAATTCGTGTAGAAACAATGGCAGGACATGGCGCAGGTAAATCCTTAGAAAAATACCTTGAAGAAACAGCAGATATGTTTGCATTTGCCTTTTATAATGTTGGAATTACAAATTTAAAGGTGGAAAATAAGTAAGTGAAAAATAATCATTATCCATTTGTAGTTATAGAAGGAAATATTGGTGTAGGGAAAACAACCCTGTCCACAGCTTTAGCTGAAAAATATAACGGCAATCTTTTACTTGAGCAATTTCAGAATAATCCATTTTTGTCAAAATTTTACAAAGAGCCGGATAAATATGCTTTTTTAGTAGAAATAAATTTTTTAATTGAGCGTTATCAGCAATTACATGATTTTCAGCAATTAACGCTTTTTAAACAGTTTACAGTAGCTGATTTTTACTTCAATAAATCATTGATATTTTCTACTAAAACACTGGATGATAGTGAGTATAGCTTATACAAGAAAATTTATCAGATTATTAATACCAAATTGCCGCTACCTGATTTATATATTTATCTGAAACAACCGATTGATAAATTATTAAGCAATATTAAAAAAAGGGGACGAAAATACGAACAAGAAATTGATGCTGTATATTTGAGGAAAATTGATGCAGCTTATTTAGATTATTTTAAAACGGTGAAAGATTTTCCGGTCTTGATTATTGATATTACTGAGATTGATCTTTTAAAGAAAGATAAGTTGGGACTATTCTATGATTGTATTTTTAATAAGGAATTCGATGTGGGGATTAACTATTTAACATAAACAAATTACAGTTAAAAAAAAAAAAAGCTAAAAAAATGAAATAAAAATTTTTTTTAATAAAAACATTTATAACTTTGTCCGAATAAATAAAATAATTTTAAATAATAATTCTTTGATTATGAGAAGAGTAAGGTTGATTAACTTATCGTTTTTAGCATTGGCAGTTATCTCCATGAGCAGTTGTGGTGGATTGAAGAAAATGGAAACAAACGCCGGCTTGGTAAAATATTCAGTAACCCCAAATCCATTGGAAATGCAAGCTGATAGTGTAGCAATTTCAATTTCAGGGAAATATCCTCCAAAATATTTTAACAAGAAAGTTACTTTAACAGCAACACCTGTTTTAACCTTTAACGGTGGAGAAAAAGCTTGTAAAGATGTAAAAGTACAAGGTGAAAAAGTACAAGATAATAATGCCGTAATAAGCTATACTGAAGGTGGCAGTTTTTCGTATTCAGATAAAATTCCTTATGAAGAGGCAATGCGTCTTTCCAAAGTTGAATTAAGAGTTCAAGGATATGTTAAACCTGATAAACCATTGGATTTTGATCCTGTTGTTATTGCGGACGGTGTAATTGCAACACCTTCATTGCTAATGATTGCTCCAAAACCAATTATTGGAAAAGATAAATTTCAAAGAATTACTCAAGAAAGTAAAAATGCTGATTTGTTGTTTCAGATTCAACAGGCAAAATTACAATCTAAAGAGTTGAATAAAGATCAAGTGAAAGCTTTGATGGATTATTTAGCTACCGTACAAAAAAATAAAAGAAAAGAATTACAAGGTGTTGATATCTCTGCTTATGCTTCTCCTGACGGACCTACCGACTTAAATGCTAAACTTTCGACAGATCGTGGTTCTGTTACAGAAAAATATATTACCAAACAATTCAAAAAAGATACAGTTCTAGATAAAAAAGAAACTTATAAGGTGACTGACACAGCAGAGGATTGGGATGGTTTCCAAAAATTAATGAAAAACTCTACGATTGCTGATAAAGATTTAGTATTGAGAGTACTTTCAATGTATTCCGATGGTGACCAACGCGAAAAGGAAATTAAAAATATGTCAAAAGTTTATTTGGAAATTGCTGATCAGATTTTACCGCAGTTGCGTCGTTCTGTTTTAACAGTTAATGTTAAAAATGTCGGTTACTCTGATGAAGAAATTACCAATATATTTAATACAAAACCTGATAGTTTGAAACCTGAAGAATTATTGTATGCCGCTACATTGACTAAAGACAATAATAAAAAATTGAATGTGTATAATAAATTTATGGAGATTTATCCTAAAGATTGGAGAGGTCCTAATAATGCAGGTGCTATGAATTTATTGTTAGGAAATACTGATAAGGCAAAAGAATTATTTGACAAAGCTAAACAGTTAGATGAAAACAATATCATTATTGAAAATAACTTCGGTGCAGTATCTTTACTTAAAGGTAACTTAGATAAAGTAGAAGAGCATTTTGTTGCTGCATCTGGTGCTGGTGATGAGGTTAATTACAATTTAGGTGTCTTGAAAGTGAAACAAGGTGACTATAACTCAGCAGTTACTTATTTCGGAAATAACTGTTCTTTCGATGCCGCTTTAGCTAAATTATTAAATCAGGATTATGATGGTTCAATCAAAGCTGTTGACTGTGCACCGAATAAAGATGATGCTATGATGTATTATCTGAAAGCAGTGGATGGTGCTAGAAAAGCTGATACTGAAATTATGTACAACAACTTGCGTTCAGCATTGGAGAAAGATGCTTCGTTGAATAAGTTAGCTAAAACTGACATGGAATTTTTCAAATATTTCAACGACGATACTTACAAATCTATTGTAAAATAATTTGATGACATTTTATTAATAATCATATTGAAGGGTAATCCGTTGATGGGGTTACCCTTTTTTTATCTCACAAAAAAATAAAATTATGACCATTACTTTTAATGAATTAAGACGAATAAAAGATAGTCTTCCTGATGGAAGCATGAGAAAAATTGCTAAAATCCTTAATTTAGATGTGGAAACTGTCAGAAACTATTTTGGTGGTACTAATTTTGATAAAGGTGAATCTACAGGTATTCATCTTGAACAAGGACCGGATGGCGGCATTGTATTATTAGAAGATGAAACTATTTTGAATGCAGCAAGAAAAATATTGGAAGAAAATGCCGTCTTAGATTAGAAAATTATTTTTTTTTGAGAAATAAAAAGCTAACTCTATGAGTTGGCTTTTTTTGTGCTGATTATTAGTTTAGATTTTTTTTAAGATTAGCTTGTTTAAGATTATAAAAACAAGAAATGCTATACTTGTTCCTAGTGCTGCACCACAAAGAATGTCAAGAGGGTAGTGAACACCCAAATAAATACGGCTATAACTGACTAGCATTGCCCATAATAAAATAAAAAGCCAATACCATCGATTTTTTAGAAATAGTGCTGAGAAAACAGCAATACCAAAACTGTTAGCAGCATGAGAAGATACAAAACCGTAAAGTCCACCACGATAGTTGTTGACAATATGTACAAGACCATGCAAATCTATGTTATGCGAGGGACGATATCGCATAAAGACATTTTTAAAAAGATGAACACTGGTTTGATCCGTTAAGATGATAACAAGAATTGCTGACAGTATAATTATCCAACTTTGTTTTTTATACTTTCTGACTATAAGGATGAGGATGAAAAGATAAAGTGGAATCCAAATATATTTATTGGATATCCACCAGAAGAATGAGTCAAAAAATGAGCTATGGCAACTGTTAAGTGCCAAAAAGACTGATTGATCAATTTGTTTTATGGCATCAAGCATATTAAAACTACCCATAAGTGTTGAGTTGTTTCCAAAGTTGGCTTATCAAGTCTTTTATACCCGATTTGGTGAACGATGAAATGAAAACAACCGGAAGATCTGTCGGCATTTTTGGACAAAGATCGGCTATAATTTCGTCGTCTGCTAAGTCGGCTTTTGTAATGGCAAGTATTCTTTTTTTCAGTAGTAATTCAGGATTATATTTTTCTAATTCGGCAAGTAAAATATCGTATTGTTCCATAATCTGAATTTCTTCCACAGAAATCATAAAGAGTAAAATAGCATTTCGTTCAATGTGTCGCAGAAAACGAATACCGAGCCCTTTCCCTTCACTGGCTTTTTCGATGATGCCGGGGATGTCTGCAATGACGAATGATTCGTAATCAGAGACTTGAACTATTCCCAGATTTGGTTCAAGTGTGGTAAATGGGTAGTTGGCAATTTTGGGTTTGGCAGCAGAAACTACGGATAGAAAAGTGGATTTTCCGGCATTGGGAAATCCGACTAAACCAACATCAGCTAAAAGTTTTAGTTCTAAAATAAAAGCACTTTCTATTGCTTCGCCACCTTCTTGTGCATATCGTGGTGTTTGGTTCGTGGAAGTTTTAAAGTGAGTGTTTCCAAACCCGCCCCTGCCACCTTCCAAAAGAATTTTCTCTTCACCGTGGTTAATTATTTCAAAAATTACTTTGCCTGTTTCGGCATCTTTGATTACCGTCCCTTGTGGAACCTCAATGATAACATCTTTACCTTGTGCACCAGAGCTTTTATTTTTGCTGCCACTTTCACCGTTAGTAGAAAAAAAATGCCGGTTGAATTTTAGGTGAACAAGTGTCCACATTTGTTTATTTCCTCGAATAATGATATGGCCGCCTCTGCCACCATCACCACCGTCGGGTCCGCCTTTCAAAATGTATTTGCTGCGGGCGAGGTGTGTGGAGCCATTGCCGCCTTTTCCGGAACGACAAATTATTTTTGCATAGTCAACAAAGTTAGATTGCGACACAGTTGTTTAAAGTTGATCTATAATTATTGAAAGTCGCTCAAATACTTCATCAACGGTGCCAATACCATCAATTTCGTAATATTTGTTTTGTTTTTCGTAATGATTTTTTACAATAGCTGTTTCAGTATTATAAACTTTTAATCTGTTTTTTACAATATTGATATCAGCATCATCTTTTCTACCTTCAAGTTCTGCCCGTTTTTGTAGCCGGTTTATTAGTTCATTCTCGTTGGCAGTAAGGGCAATCATTCCGGATATGTGTAAGTTAAAACTTGACATCATTGCATCCAGTGCTTCAGCTTGTGCCATGGTGCGCGGAAATCCGTCAAAAATAAATCCGTTTGATTTTAAGTTTTTTTCAATAGGACCTTTTATCATATCGATAACGACGGTATCAGGAACTAATTCGCCTTTATCCATGTATTTTCGAGCTTCTTTGCCTAACTCCGTTTCGTTCTTTAATTCGTTACGAAAAATATCGCCTGTTGAAAGATGTACCAAATTGTATTTTTCCAATAGTTTTTTTGATTGGGTGCCTTTGCCTACACCCGGAGGTCCAAATAATATAATATTTTTCATTGTGAATGATGATTAAATTTTTGACAAAAGTAAATTAATTTCTTGTATTAAGAGAATATCTAATAATTCATTTAATATAGAATATGTTTGGGGTTTATTGAACGCTATAAATACAATATGTCATTTAGATAACCGAATATTGAACGGAGCATTTTTGTGTTATTAATTTGTTCGATTGTTGTTATTGTGCTATTTTACTTTGCTTTATGGTATTGGCTTTATTAAAGCATGCCCTCATTTGAGTTGTGTCACCTAACATTTGGTAGGTAATGCCCATATTTATCCATATTTGTTCATCATTAGGTTTTAATTGGGCTGCTTTTTTGGAATGTAGTAGTGAATTGGTATAATCTTTTTTCATGCCATAAGCTACACCAAGGTCTTTTTGTACTTGAACAGCATTGGGCGAAAGCTTTTCGGCTTTTAAAAGATAGGTAATAGAAGAATCCAAATTATTCAGTTCTCTGCCATAAATATTCCCGATTTGATATAAAACCCAAAATTTATTGGGACTAACGCTATTGACATCGTATAGAATATGTAATCGTTTTTGTGGCGGAATAGAATCATTTAAGACAATTTTCAGGTTATTAAATACATTCTGATAATTGGGATTCATCAATAAAATTTTCTTGTAATAATACCAAGTAGAATCTATCTGTTTGTTGTCTTCGTAAAATCCATTCCCCAGCAGTAGCAGTGCATCTGTGTATCGTGGGTAAATATTTACGGCACGATGCAAGTAAAACAAGGCGGTTTTAAGCATTTTTTCTTTTTTGGCAGGATTCTTTTCTCGTTTGGCTGCCTCTATTAATTTGCCGCCGGCAGAGGTGTTACTTTTGGCGCTGTCGTAAGATATTTTCACATCGTGGGTAAAGAGGGTCAGGTCGTCTTTCCAATCTCTATTGCGAACAATTGTTTCTCCGGCATAAGGGATTAGGATTAATAAAGAAATGGTTAAAAGTATTTTTGGTTTGGTGGCGAAAAACTTCAACAGATAGTAAGCCAATATTAATGCGAAGCCCACAGACGGTAAAAACATAAACCGTTCATTCATAAAAGTTCCTACCGGAAATAATACATTAGATACCAATGAAAATGTTGCAAAATAAAAGAATAGGGCAAAGGCAATAATTTTATTTCTTTTCAGTGTAACAAAAGCAATAACGACTAATGCCAAATAAAAAAGAATGGAAAAAATAACCCATGGATTATCAAAATTAACTAAATGAATATGATAAGGATAATAGTCGTATGTCAATGGATAGGGTACGAAGAGCAGTTTGATATAAATAATAAAGGTTAAAATAATCGTGGCAAATTTTTCGCCACCGGTAGCATGCAGGAACGGATTATTCATCAATTCCTGTGGAATTTCTTGTGTGGGTAAACCAATAATGGAAAAACGAATCAGCAAATAAATAATGGTAACAACAAAAAGTGGAACGGTGACAGAAAATAATATCTTCCAATGTTTATCTACAAACAAGTAAATAGCAAATGGAATGATAAACAGAAAAGTAATGGCTGTTTCTTTGGCCATAATACCTAAAAAAATAAACAAACTGCTCCATACTAATTGGATTACTTTTTTCTGCCGGGCAAATTTAATGGCATACCATAAAGCTAAAAGTCCACCGAGCATTGTTAATATCTCGTCGCGGCCTTTAATGTTAGCAACTGCTTCGGTGTGAATAGGATGTGCCAACCATAATACCGTCGCCAAAACGGGTAGGGAAAGCCACCATTTTTTTTTATTTGAGATGGGGAAGAGTTGAAGCAAGACTAAAAAAAGAAAATAACCGGTGACAGCGTACAAAATGATATTAAAGAAATGGCTAATACCGGGGCTTTCTCCAAAAAATTCATATTCTATAGCAAAAGTAACTGTAGATAATGGACGATATCTTCCGCCGGAGACAAGGTTTTTCTGTTTGCCGAAAAACCCGGTAAAATATTCGGTTGTGAGCAAATCTTTAATACCTGAGAATCCTTTCTTTGTAAACCGGTTTTGGGTAATGACAATGGCATCGTCTAATGCGTAATCGTTGAACAGTGTATTACCATACAAAAGAAACGATAATCCGAGAATAATCCAAAAAAAATGTTTTTTTAATTTTTGAGTCATCCGGAAATTATTTATTTATCACTGTGCTTCTTAAAAAAAAAGTCTGTCTCGAGTAATCTCGAGACAGACTTTTTTTTAGTCTTATTTGAATTTTTTCAGTAAGTCTTTTACGGCATCTTTATGAATCAAAAAGTCCATCATTTTGAGTTTTACATAATCTTCTTGGAAAAAGTAGTAGCCGAACTTATCACCATTGGGGTCGTTATTCCTTGAACCGGAGCTGGAATCTTTAATCAAAAACCAAGTAACGCCATTTTTTACCAAATAGCCTATGCAATGCATACCGTGGTCATCGGTAGTTGTTTTATTAGAAAAACGAAATTGACGCGCATCATCATTAATATTTGCTGATGGAATATCAAAACTAGGAATAATGGCAACTTGTGGGTCGCCTTTGTCTGTCAATAATCCGGGTTCGGAA
>Ga0114934_10001146_pt1 | contig 17200 bp, 10 predicted proteins | sample 4SBtaG_2_FD_99695 | JGI IMG/M metagenome (GOLD analysis project Ga0114934, IMG submission 99695) | Deep subsurface microbial communities from Kolumbo volcano to uncover new lineages of life (NeLLi) - 4SBTROV10_white metaG | ecosystem: Environmental > Aquatic > Marine > Volcanic ...
GCAACCCGGTAGTTTTCGTAGTAGAAAACGATAACAAGAGAAATGAGGGCAGAGATAGCCGAACCAAACTGCGAGGCCGAACGGGTGTGACCATAGTACTCCACCTTCATGTCCTCCATCCCCTTTATCTTGAGATAATCGAGAATCATGGCCTTATGTGTCCCGCTTCTGAACGCCTCACCGGCTCCAAAGAGGACCATGGCCAGAGCATAGAGCCAGAAGTCGGAAGAGAGGTAAAAGAGGAGAAAGGAGATAAGGTAGGAGCTAAAGGAAAAAATCATCGATCTTCGCCTGCCAAGGGCATCTGCAATAAAACCGCTAGGAAGCTCCAGAATATTAACAGAAATGTATCTTATAGAGTAGAGAAGGCCGATGAGAAAGAAGGAGAGACCAGAAGCCCTGAAAAAGAGAATGATAAACGGGTCGAAAAACCTCAGGTTCTTAAGGAAACCGTAGAGGCGAAACTTCAGGTACATTCTGTCGTGCGGAATTGACATCAACTGCAGATGGATGCAGTTATAAAAAAGACTTTCGCAACCGAAATCCATGCGGGCCTGTTAGATTCCCTCCTCTATGTAGCTGTCCACAAGGCGCCTCAGCATAGCCGAACTGAATTCCTCCTCCTCAAACGGCTGTTTTCTCATCCTGTGAGGCAGGGCCAGCTCTGCCGCCACAATTACATCCCCCACATCAACCTCGAGCCTTCCCTCATAGGCAGCGTGTGTTCGGGCCGTTTTCTCCATAATTATGTCTCCCCGGTGGCCATCGATATTGAAATCAATCCCTATCCTGCTTATAAGGGCCATCATTCTTGGGGGCGTGGTGACATCCTTGAGCCTCTCCCTCGCCTTTATAATCCTCTCTCTAAGCTTTCTTTCCTCCTCCGCAAACTTCTGCCTGAAACCGAGCGGGTCCTCCAGAAACTCTCTGGAACGCTTCATGACCTCAACCCTGTCCTTTACATTATCAAGACCCTTTACCTCCACCTGAAGAGCAAGCCTGTCGAGGAGCTGGGGCCTTAATTCCCCTTCCTCCGGATTCATGCTCCCTATAAGGATAAATTCTGATGGGTAGCTCATGCTTATGGCCTCCCTTTCAATAATAACCACACCCATGGCTGCAACATCAATCAGCGCATCTATGATATTGTCTTCCAGAAGATTTATCTCGTCTATGTAGAGGATGTTGCGATGGGCCTTTGCAAGGATACCCGGCTCAAAGCTCTTCTTCCCCTCAGTAAGAACCTTTTCTATGTCTATCGAGCCAACAAGCCTGTCCTCGGTAATATTGAGCGGAACATCAACGATGCTTACTGGCCTATATTCCGGCACAATCTCATTATTCTCGGCTCTTATCTTGCACTCAAAACAGTATTTCTCCGGGATGTTGGGGTCACAGTTAAACCTGCACCCCTTAACGACCTTTATCTTCGGCAGGATATCCACCAGCCCTCTGACGGCAATGGACTTGGCCGTACCCTTTTCACCCCTGATAAGCACTCCACCGATTTCAGGGTTTATAACATTGAGTATAATGGCCTTCTTAAGGGTTTCCTGGCCGACAATGGCAACAAAGGGATAAAAAATCTTATTATCAGAAGTGTCCATAATTGAAAGATTCATACTATCGCTGGTGACAAAACCAGACAGATTCTCCTCCTCATCGAGAAATAACTCCTCATCCGCTTCAGTGTTATCCTCAGGCATCTCACTCGCTCTCCAGCTCTCTCTTACTGACCCAGCGTCTCAGAGCCTCAATATTGAACTCTTCACCCTCGTACGGCTTTCTTCTCATTCTGTGTGGAAGGGCCATCTCTGCTGCTGTTATAACATCCTCAGCTGTAACCTCAAGGCGTCCCTCAAAGGCGGCGTTTGCCCTTGCTGCCCGCTCTATTATTATGTCTGCTCTGTGGCCATCAACAGAAAAATCGATGCATAACTGACCGATGAGGTTGTATATTCTTTCCGGTGTGCTAACATTTTTCAGGATTTCCCGGGCTCTGGTTATCTTTGCCTTCAACTCCTCCTGTGCAGGTCTGTACTTCTCCCTGAATCCCTCAGGGTCCCTGCTGAACTCCTCCCTGCGGCGGATAATCTCTATACGCTTTTCCACATCGTGAATTCCGACAACATCGGTCTGAAGCGCAATCCTGTCAAGAATCTGTGGCCTCAACTCACCCTCCTCAGGATTCATACTCCCCACTATGATGAATCTTGCAGGGTGCGCAATGCTGATCCCTTCCCTCTCTATAACCACACGACCAGAGGACGCAGCATCAAGGAGGATATCCACAATATAATCATCAAGAAGATTTATTTCATCCACATACAGGATTCCACGATGGGCCTCTGCAAGAATTCCAGGCTCGAATGCCCGCGTACCCTCGTGCAGTATTTTCTCTATATCTATGCTCCCCAGAAGCCTATCCTCTGTAATGTTCAGCGGCAGATCCACAACCTGAACAGGTCTTGAAAACACCTGAAGCATATCCTTTTCGGCCCTCATCTTGCACTCCGAACAGTACTCCTCTGGCTTTGTCGGATCACAGTTGAACCTGCAGCCAGTAACCTCTATGTCCGGAAGAACATCGGCCAGCGCACGTACAGAAACCGACTTTGCGGTTCCTTTCTGACCCCTTATCAGGACCCCACCAATCTCTGGATAGATAGCATTCAGGATCAGTGCCTTCTTCATCTTCTCCTGCCCAACGATGGCCGTAAATGGGAAAAGAACGCGCTTCTTCTTCTCCATCTGCTCCAGCCTTGCAGCGGTTTCCTTCAGTTTGAGCCTTTCTTCCTCCTCAAGACGCTCCTTTATCTGCTTTTCAAGCTCGGTTTTGAGTGTCATTAATTCCTGCTCCTTCATACGGAGTTTTTCCCTCGCTTCCTCGTGGAGTTTCTTCTGTATTTCAAGGTCATTTCTAACACGGATAACCTCTTCCTCCTTCATGCGGAGCTTCTCCTCCTCTTCGAGCATCATCTCTTCCTGTCGCTTTTCAAGTTCCTGCTGAACATAGGTATCCAGCTCTTCATCGCGAACCCGAAGCTTCTCCTCCTCTTCCATCAGTTCCTCCTGCACCTTCTCTAACTGGCTGGATATCGCCGAAATCTCCTCATCCTTGATGCGAAGCTTCTCTTCCTCCTCTTCTATCTCGCTCTCAAGCATCTCCAGCTGGCTGCGAATCTGCTCGATCTCCTGGTCCTTAAGCCGGAGTTTTTCCTCTTCTTCCTCAATAATCTGCTCGATCTCGCCCTGTGATTCCAGAAATGTCTCAAATCCTGCACGGCCCGGGTCTTCAAGAACCGACGGGTAATTCAGGAAGCATAGAAGGTCAATAATAACCATAATGCCAAGGAGCCCAAGAAGAACAAACTGAGAGAGAATATCCACCGCTGTTGCACCTGCAGAAACGCCTATGTTTATACCAATAGATATAATCATAACAAATGTTATAACAATGGATATCCCGATATTCATCCGCCTGTCCCAGTAATGAAGGGCCATGTCAACGGTGGCGACGAGGAGGGCGACGAAGAGGACTCCCTCTCTAACAAATCCACCGATAATGGGAGCAAGGGCCATAAACATAGAAGGTATGTAGATGGATATATTAAATAAAACCATCAAAAACTCTATAAGGAGAAATATGGAAAGAAACATGAAAAAGAAAAACGATATTGGAGATAGCTTATAATAGAGGCCACCTTCCTTCGGCAAAACTTCATCCTCATCCTCGGGCAATTCATCTAGAGCAGTCTCATCCTGCTTCTCCTTTCTATCCTTTTTCTTCTTTTTATCCTTCTTCCTGCCCTGCCTCTTTTTCTTCCCTTTCAATTCTTCCTTAAGCATAATATCTGCACTGGACTCTTTGGTTTCTGGGGCCGCCGTTGCATCGCTCTTTTCCTCTTCAATTTCCTGAGCATGAGCTTCTTCGCTCCTTTCCTCTGGTTCCTCTTCTGTTTCGTCAGGCGGTTCTTCAGTAATAATCTCAGTCTCTCCCTCTGTTTCCTTATCCTCTATGTTCTCCTCAACAGGCATCTCCTCATCAGCGAGTTCTTCATTCTCCACACTATCAGATTCACTCTCCTCAACAAACTCCCTCTCCACCTCTGCAAGGGATTCAATCTCTTCAAGGCCAGTAGTTACCTCCTCAAGTTCGGGAAGTTCTCCTTCCTCAAATGTTCTTCCACAGAAATCACAGTAGTTCTGGCCAGGCGGAATAAAGGAGCCACAATCCGGGCAGTAAAAACCACCCCTATCCATATCATCTCCAGATTCATCCGGTGCCCTGGAATCATCGTCAATTTCTACATCATCCCTGTCATAATCTTCATCCTCAATCTCATCAATATCTATTCCAGCCTCCTCAACAGGAGGGAGTTCAGCGCCGCAGTTAATACAGACTGCCCCTTCCGAATCATCGTAGTTTATTGTCTGACATATCGGGCATCTTCTCGGCATGGTTACTCCTCATATACCTGTGATAGAATCTTTTCAATCCTTCTGGCCATCTTATTACTCTCTCTCCTTCCGTATAATGCGTAGGATGATACTGCCGCTGCTGTGATCAGAGATATCCCTACTGCAACTGTTATATTATTTATTGCCGGAGGCTCGGTGTACTGGGCGGTGAATGGGCCTTCAAAGCTGCACGAAGCACCATTCGTGTCATAGGCCGTTACATTTATGATAGCGCCGTTAAGAGGTTGAATCATGAACACCATCCTCTGCGTTGTGTTATCCTCAAACCAGCCCACACCGTGATAGCGCTGGACATATGATGTGGTTGAAGGATGGGCCGGGTCCGGAGGTATAAGATAATCGCCAAGATTGTCAACAAACGAGTCGGTTCTGGTGCCGTCTGAATTGTACTGATAGTAGGTCATGTTGCTTATCAGGTGATCCTTAGCATCAACAATTCGGACATTTACAGAGGCAATATCGTCCCAGCCGTTATAATCCGAGATGGAAACATAGATACCAACCCTGTCCACATGGTCTATTATGGAAAGATCCACAAAAGTTGGGGGACTGTTGAAAACTCCAACACCGGTGCCAGCACCGAGAGAAAGGGACGGAATAAGCAGGAGTACAGATAGAGCTACCACCAATGTGGAAAAAGAAATGCTCGTATATCTCTTCTTCTGGTTTCCTGCTTTCATGCGCTTACATCCTCCTTCTCTTCGTGCCCTCTTCATATCCGTCTGCGCCTCCTCTTTTTCGAAGAAGGCGGTGCTCTTTTTCGCCCTTCTTTCCCGATGTGAATAACAGTTATAAAGATTATGGTGATAATAAAAATTCCAATAATAGCTCCAACAAGAATAAGAAGTGTCCCAGAAACTCCGCTTTCCCCGGGCACACTGGTAAGCACAACAACTTCCGTTTTAAGTACTGTGCGATTTCCGGTTAAGGAATCCCTTATGTCGTAATAGAGATAGGCAGTGGTGGATGGAGAAGCTGGCCGTGCAGTTATCACCACATGCCTTTCCCTCTCATCATTCACTTCAAGACTCATGTTGGTTCCTGAAGATTCATTGTCCACGGTGATAGAGAGTATATCCAGAAGTTCCGATGTGATTTTCAACTCCGCTGAGCCTGTGGAGTTAACAGAGGAAAGATAGAGGTCCACGGGAACTTCGCTTTTATAGTCTGCAGTGATGCTATCCCTGTATTCAACTGCGGTATCGCCCAACATCACCAGATTATATCCCTCTCTTACAACCTTAATGGCCAGATTAAATGTCTGGTCGGCCGTGCTCGTAAGGCTAACACCCTGACTGGAGATAAGGTATTCTGGAACCGCTGGATGAATGATTCCGGTAATATTACTGACAACCCTTGGCGACCATGGAATAGCATTGAGGGTTACATAGAGGTCCCGCTTCTCACCCACATGCAGGGGTTCTGATATGTTGCTGACAGAAAAAAGGGTCTGGTACTCTCCGAACAGAACAGATAGCTTCAGAGGAATATTTCCCTTGTTCTCAACCCGCACATGATACTCAGCAGTTTTATTCTCGGTTGTGAATGGTGATATCACAAAGACCGTATTAACACTCTGAACAGCAAGGCCAACCGTGTAATCCACAACATACACTGTCGTGTTAAGAGATGCTACACCATCGTCAATAACAACCAAAGTCCATGCCCCAAGCGAAGAAGAGGTTGCCAGACCGACATGAAAAGAAAGAGAGTCAACGGTGGCAGAACAGTTATCAATGTCAATAAATCTGCCGTAAAGGTCGTCACTCCATACCCCTGCAACTGTGTTATAACTCCACTGATAGAAAGATTCTTCGTCCTGGGTTGTAGAAGAGGAATAATACATCCTGAGAGTGATATTCCCAGAGAGCGGAGAAACGAAAAAACTTATATTGTGTATGAGTCCACGAACAATAACAGGCATATCGTCGTTGAAAATCTCCTTCTCACCGGGAATAGATATCGTGAGGTCAGAAACAAGTGGCGCAGAATGCAGAGGGGCAGGGAATAAAGAGATGGCCAGCACCGATATAAGCACGAATACGGTTAGCCATCTTCCCGATTCTTTCACCTTTTCCTACCTCCTTTCATATTATGAATTAAATGATTTATGGGTGATATATAGTGTATGTTATCGTCGCAGTATATGAGCCACGAGGCGTCCCAACCGGAATATCAATATACCAGTATACGCCGGTAACAAGATAGGTTGGCCCGACCCTAACATCACTCGCAGAGATAGTTCCATCCATATCCTTGTCTATAATGAACTCATCAACACCATGGGACCATTTGTAGTCTGCACCTGTAGTTGCTGCATTGGCGAGATCGGTCAAGGCGGTTCCTATATCCGAATCCCCTGCTGAAACTGTTGAACCTGATGTATAACTGCCGTAGGCCGTAACCCGTATATCTCCCTCACTTACAGTATAATCAACATCTGAATCAATATAGACATATTCTGTTCCCGGCGACCACTGGTCATCAGGGCCAGTCACGCGAGCATTTGCAGCAGTATTAAGGTGTCTATGTTCGTCGTAATGACCGGTTGAAACGGTGCTAGCAGAAGCGTACTCCACATATGGCAGAATATCCCCTCCAGCAATGTCTCCGAATGTTCCGTTACCTCCCAGATAAGGCGCTGTCAGATTCCATACACTGAGTTCGGTATCCGCTGCGCTGAAGTATGTTTTTGTGGAAATCGTAGAATCTCCGACATCTGCATCGGGGGCCAGAACAGAAACGCTGGTTGCGGGGATTATATGGCCGCTTCCATCGGTCAGGTCCGTTATCTTTACCCTGACATCATAATCAATATTGGCCGAATAATAGACCCTGCTGGGAGTGGAGAAATTTATGCTCACACCTGGTGGTGCCCCCCCAGAAGGATTGCCCGTAACGCTAATAGCGGTATACTTATAAAGCCCGAACTCCGTGTATTTTGAGTCTTTATTCAATGGAGCAGTGCTGTCCACAGCCCGTATTTCCATATTCCATGTATCTGGGTCATTGTAACCTAATGATTCAGAGGTGTCGCCAGCATCGGTCATGACCGTATTTCCACTATAATGCGTCTGCGGTCCAAAAGTCACATTTAAAAAGAGGTAGTGATGCTCGTACCCGTCTGCCTCTGTAGCAAAGCTCTCACTCTGGTTAACAATGCTTATCTCCTGATAATTGTCATCACCTGCTACAGGAAACTGAACTGTCCATACCCCGGTAGAGGCTCCGTTACTGCCGCCTGTGTAGTTGAGATGAAATGCCTTACATGTGTTATAGACTGTTTCCGCAGGATATGAGGTCTGGGTATCATCATCGTCATACCATGAATAGATATCAATGTTTATTCGATCCCACATATTAATATTTCCACTAGCGACATAGTAGGCGTCGATATAGAACATATAGGTGGAATCCACATCGGTCATCTCATTCAGTACACTCGTTCCTGCACTGTTTTTTATGTCGTAGGAGTCAATTGTTGGCATATCCACATTTGTGATTAGGTTCGTGGAGGAACTGCTCGTTGTATAGTAGTAGTTTGCAACGCTGTTTGTACCAACAAGTGTGGCATACGGTGTACTCGCATGTGGTCTCATCGCAACCTCAAATATGCTGTTTGATGAAGGCACCTGACCAATATCACTGACAAGCCCTGTGCTCACATCATAACTGAAGATTTCGCCGGTATCATTGGCCATGATTGCCCGGTCATTATCGGGAGTCCACTTAACAGCCTGCATATAACCTCCTGATTTCTGATAGAGCAGAGTCCAGGTGGGACTGTTGCTGAAAGAATCATACTCCAGTTTATAGACCGTGTTATCTGCGCCAACAGCAATGCCGTAGTTGTAGTTCTGGTTCCAGTCAATGTTTATGATTAATCCAGGATCAGGAGAAAGGTCAGTACTTATTTCGCTAAAAATGTAATCGTCAGGACCTCCAGAACCGGGCCTTGCAACAAATGCAACCGCCCTATCGCCCGTATCGTTCTCTCCAACAAAATAGAAATTACCGCTGCTTTCATCGAGGGTTACACCGTAAAAATAGTATGTAGAAGTATCATATGGTGCCGGAAGAGATTTCAAATGCCATGCACCAGCAGCATAGACTGCAATCTCGGAGTTACTGCCTACTGCCATCATTGGCTCAGCATTCTGCGATGAGGTGTTGAGCGCTATGTCATAGAACTCAGAGTTGGAATCGCCAACAAAATTGTTCCATACCTCAGCAAGAGTCGTTATCCTCACATCTCCCGGGGATAAAGAACCAGCCGCATCTTCATCCAGAACATAGTTTGTCTGGCCGTTCGGGGTCGTATAAGATGCCCCATTGTTCAGATCCATTAGAGGGGTAGAAACATCCGAGTCATATGAATTTACGGTCGTGCGGGCAGGATAGCCAGTGGGATTCACATCTATGTATATCTGAATCTGATCTCCATCCTCAGCGCTACCGTTAATCTTAAAGGTTACCTTTCCTGCATTTATGCCGGAGTCCAGAGTGTAATCGCTTCCTGTTGTTGCCGATTGTATCTGCTGTCCAGATTTGGTACCCCAGACTGACCATGAACTCATGCTAGAACTGTAATTGCAGTATATTGTCTCCGGAGATGGCATCTTCTGAAGAGAAGATGCAGCAATATATGCTGAAGATGCGGTATTATAATTGAACAAAGCCTCAGGGGTATCGGTAAGCCGTGTGTTACCGCTGGAAACCTCGGATGAACCGGACTGATATACATACTCGCTCCCGAAGCTCCAGTTATTATCATCACCAGTCACCTTCAATGCTTCAGCCTGTAAAGAGGTTCCATCATTATAATTAATTGTCGTGCCAGCAGGCTCGTACCTGAATCTATCTATGACAGAACGCCCAGAAGATTGAGAACCGACCATTACCATCTCATGAGTGTTGCTATCGTACTCAACATCAGGATAGAAACTGTTTCCAATAAGTGATGAATAGTTTATAACTTCATTGCCTGCCTCCTTATAAACAAAAAGCTCACTATATCCAGTTATAACTGCATACTCTGCCTTATCCGTCCATGCCATGCCCCAGTGATCTCCATCCGGAAGAATATTTAATTCTTCTATGGGCGAGGAGCCAGTATCTCTTCCACTGCTGCTGATGCTGCCATACGGAATCAGGACCAAAAGCATAAGAACAACCAGCCCCAGACTCAGTGCAATTTTCTCTTTTTCTTTCATATCTTCCTTCCTCCTTCATGCATGTATAATCGTGTATGTTATTACCCCTGTATATGTACCTTCCGGCGTGGAAACCGGTATGTCTATGTACCAGTAAAGAGCTGTATCAAAATTGGTAACTCTGTAATAGCTGCCACTCCCATCCACTATGCCCCCAGTGCCTCCAACATAAACACCTTCACCATAGCTCCATTCTCCATCTGGTCCGCTAACTCCTGCATCACTGACATGCGTAAGAGCAACAGATAGGTCTGTGTCCCCGGCCTGCACCACGGAATATGCAGGATAGTCATACCCACCCTGAACCGTTCTTGTAAGCCTTACATCCCCAATCTCCACCTGTGAACTGGCAGATGTGTGATAGTAGTAATCAAATGAGTCGGGTGCACCTGAGCCTACAGAATAGATATACGGTGATGAAGTAATATGCCGCCCAACATCAATATCATTGGAATCTACCTGTTCCGGACGTTCAAGCGTTACAAAGGCGGGCCATCCGGCGAAGCTGTAGTTGCCTGCAAGTCCAGGATTCAGGTAGGTGGTGGAATTCCCCCATACCCACATCTGGCTGTCTGCTGCACCAAAATGGGCTGGCCAGCCGGAGATATAGCCAATATCGCTTGCGTAGCTTATGTTTCCATCCCAGTTTATAACCCCGATATTATCTGCAGATATTGAATGCCCGCTGCCATCGGTGAGATTTGTGACGGACACGGATATTTTGTAATTTGTATTGGTGGAGTATCTCAGAAACCCGGCACCATCGAGAGAGACATTGCTGGCACCGGGCGAGGATGCTCCAGAGACTGAACCACTGACGCGTATTGATGTGTACTGGTATAGACCGAACTCGCTGTATATTGTGTCGTTAATCTGTGGATTCGCGGTGTCAGCAATAACAATCTCATAATTCCATGTATCATTGTCGTTGAATCCTGTAGCTGGAACCGTATCGTCCACATAAGTCATATCATGATTAAGGGAGCGGAGCATCTGGGGACCGAAGCTGAGATTGATAAAGAGGTCGTGATATTCATAGGCACCCGCAGTAATTGACTCGCTCTGATTGGTGAGGCAGACTGTCTTTCCAAAGCCGTAGAACGAAAGGTCAAGCGGATAGATAATGCTCCATGCCCCCGTAGCAGAGCCGTTACTACCGCCAGTGTATCTCACATGGACGGCCCGGGTGGAGTTGCCAACATTGCTCTCGTTGATATCATAGGCATTCCTTGAACCACCACTATCATACCATGCATATATGTCAACCACAACAGATGACCAGCCTTTCTCGTAATATCCTTTCACATGAAAAGATATATTGGAATCCACATCGGTCATTTTATTATCTATATCAAATCCATGCTCGTCCCTGAGGTCGTAGGAAGCGATATGGGGATAATAAACATCGGCAGTTATTGTGGAAGAGGTATCGGTTGTATAGGAATAATACAGACCTGTGCCAGCAGAGCCGACAATATATGTGAAGCCCGGGCTCGCCTCTTTGCGAACTCCAACGGAGAAGAGGTCTCTCGTTGTATTGGTTTCTATAGCAGCGGTTCTGCCTGTATCTGGGTCATAAGCAAAGAGAACTCCGTTAAGGCCACAGATTACCGCCTGCCCGTGATTTCTCGTCCATCTAACAGATGTGAGATCTGGAGAAGAGGAGCCGGGAGGCAGGGATAGCCGCTCCATGGCATAATCCATGGCCCCTTTCTTAACGACTTTGTAATAATTTCCATTATAGCCGACAGCAATACCATAACCCACAGTGAAATCCCAGTCTATGGAAGTAAGGGTGGAACCGGATGCATCCACCATGCTATCCGCCTGCAACTCGGAAAAAGTGGAGTTCTCGGCATCAATGAGATAAAAAGCAGGATGATTGGTAGAAACATTTCTCCCGACTGCGAGATATATTCCTTTACCTTCGCCGCCCACATAAGTAACATCTCTGAAGTTTACGCCGCTTATCCCGCTGATGGGTGCAAGATTTGCAGTGGCGGTCAGTATATATGCCTGAGAGTTGAGACCGACCACGAGACCGCTGTCTTCTGTCCGGTTAAAATCGATGGCCGTCAGTGCATCAGGTCTGTCCGCATATCTGGGAAACAGCTGTTTGAATGGGCTTATTCTTATATCACCAACAGAAACGGACTTGCTATTATCTTTATCTATGTAATAATGCCTGTATCCATCCTGAGCAACCAATTCCATTGGGTTAAGAGGGGTCAGAACATCAGTATCCATCCATGTAACACTGCTTCCGGCGGGGTAGTCATCCTCAGGACCAGATATGTAGAAATCAATGCTGTCACCATCCGATGGGGTTTCCGATGTAAGAGATATGTTAATCCTGTTCCTGTTTACCCCGGAATCGAAGACAAAGTATGTGCTGTTATCCGCCTTTCCATTCTGAAGGCCAGATATACTTCCTCTTACATCCCATGAGCTGTTTGCAGATGAGTATCTGAGCGATATCTGTTCATGGGCGGGCATTCCAGTGAGATTTACACTAGCAAGAGTGACAGGGCCGGAATGATAGAGGTCGGAGATGTATGCGGGCATAACACCCACACACCTGATATCTCCCGGACTCACCGAAGACGAAGTGGACTCATAAACATACTCTCTGCCCGGAGTCCATATATTATCATCACCCGTGACTTCAGCAGAAACAGGGGTTAGAGAGTGACCGGCGTCAATATCATAAGAGCGCACCTTACTTCCAGAGCGATAGTAGTAAAGGCTGTCCATTGTGCCATATCCACTTGTGGAATTATAACCCAGCAGATAAAACTGGTCGTACATGGAGCGATAGGATGAGCCGTAGAAGACTCTTGAAGTATCAGTGCTCGCATTGATCCATTTTCTCTGATATTCTTCAAAGAGGAATACGGTGCCATTATGCCCGGCAATAACGCCTTTTTTTCCGGCAGCGTCAAAAGATGCAGTCCTGAGGCTTGATCTTGTAGGAGTATCGGTAATCTCAACAGAGCTGCGTGGACTGTCCAGTCCCGAAACATCTGTAAAAATGATAAGAGAGGGCAATAAAACCAGAACGACGGCTATTATGCTCAATGTTTTCTTCATCGATATCATACCTCCTGAATATTCAAGCACTCCTCATATGGAGATAGTCTTCATAGTATATGTATTTTATGCCCCCCTTACTGAGACTTCTTACCGCCTTTTCTGGAGATGTTTTTCTGACTTCCACCTCCTTTTCTCGGTTGGGATGGGGTATATCTCTTTACCTTCACCCTCCGATGAATTGCCTTCCCCTCTACTTGATACCTTCATTCCTGTCGAATCAAGTACAACTACAATATTATCACCCCTCTCCTCTTCGCACCAGTTTCTCGTTGTATTCACACCTTTTTAGAGTATTTAAATCTGTTGGTGTATTAGCCCCTCATGGCAAGGATCATTGTGTGCTACAGCCTTGGTAAGATTGCGCCGGCATTGATACTGAAATTCAACCATCAGCTGTACCGATTTACAGACCGTTCAGATTCTAGAAGATACATCTATGAGAGAGAGGGCATACTCCAGAAAAACAGATACGAAAAACCGTTCAAAGGCCTGCTGATAATGCAGGAAAATGACAGGAAAAAGGTGGAAGAGCATCTGAAAAATATGGTGCGAAATACATCATCTACAGAATTGTAGAATAGTTATTCAACAGAGCACTTAACAGAAAATCTTAATATGAGAGAGGTATTTATCCTCACATAGGCTGGTGTTGAAAAGTGCTTGAAACAGGATTTAATTACCTGCTCTACGAGGAGAAAGCAGATATAAGTTACAGGATACTGGAGGAGTTTGCCAGCGAGGGAGGGACGGTCCTCTGCCTTACAACGGTCTACCCTCCAAAGCTGAAGAAGATATATAAGAAGCTGGGCGATGCGAAGTTGATATGGCTGTCCGAGTCTTCCAGTGACAAAGTTGAGACGATCAGTGCCAGCAGGCTCGATTTCGAACTCACTCGAACAATCACCCGCTTTATGAAGGATAATACGGGCGGAATAGTGCTTCTGGATGGATTTCAGTATCTCATCCTCGAGAACGATTTTGAGAAGGTCAGGAAGTTTATCAAGAAGATTAACGACTTCGCATCAATGAACGATGCCACTTTTATCGTTACTGTCAATAAGGAGTCCTTCCAGAAGGAGGTTATAACAACTCTTTCCAAGGATTTTGATATGGTTGGGGAGGCAGTAGATTATTATGGCGAGAAGCAGGAGCAGCCGGAGAGTCAGACAGCACCTGCACCTCCTGTCACACCACCTCCATCAACACAACACTCATCCTCGCCTGCTGCATCTCACCCGATTAGCGACTATGGCGGCACGCTCACAGGAGAAATAACCCCAGGAGCCCAGAAAATCTCGAGTGATATCGAAATAGAGGACATATATCTGATTCACAGAAGTACGGGAACTCTCATTCAGAGAAGAACATGGAGGGAAAGTGACCTCATAGATCCCGACCTGGTTGGGAGTATGTTTCGGGCCATTCTTGACTTCATTAATCAATCTTTTGCATCGGGAGAAGTTGCCTCTTTCAGTCGTATAGATGTAAAGGACTATCTGATTCTGATATACGACAGCACATATCTGTCGCTTGCCATGGTCTTTTCGGGAAATGCGGAACTCCCCCTCTATCGTGCAATGGATGATATCAAGGCCATTATTAAAGAAAACATATCAGAGGTGGAAGAAAGCTATGAATCCGTGCTGAAAGATTATGACGGAGATGTCGACTCTCTGAGAGGGGCGAGAAAGTACATGGATTATCTTGCGACAGGGGTGAACAGGGCGCTTGAGAAGGGGATGAGAGCCGATATGAGAGAAAAAGCCCGTTCATCCACAGCATCTGGATCGACCACGGCTCAGCCCAGAAAGCAGTATGCTCCTGCACCACCCATCAGGGAACAGAATATTCCACCAGATGCGGCCGAGGCCTTCAATCAGGCGGTACAACTGGGAAGACTGAGAAGGTATGACGAGGCAATAGAGTTCTATGATAAGGCAATCTCCATAAAGCCGGATTATGTCAAGGCCATCTTCAATAAGGCCGTTGCACTGCAGATGCTGAACAGGCTTGAGGAAGCGGTGCAGGCGTATGATCAGGCGCTTGCCATAAACCCAAATGACCCGGAGGCATGGAGCAACAAAGGGATCGCTCTCCGGAGCCTGGGACGAACACAGGAGGCCGTGGAGTGCTATGATCAGGCCCTTGCCATAAACCCGAACGATGCAGGACTCTGGAGCAACCGCGGGATCGCTCTTCGGAGCATGGGTAGGGTTGAAGAGGCGATAGAGTCGTACGATAAGGCCCTTGCCATAAACCCAAACGATGCAGGCATATGGAGCAATAAAGGTGTCGCACTCGGCAGTATCGGAGAACTGGAGGAAGCGCTCGACTGCTATGAACGGGCTCTTGCCATAGACCCAAACAGAAGGGTGGCCAGAAGAAACCGCGATATAATCCTCAGAAAACTCGGGAGGGCTTGAGTTGGAAACCTCGCTGAATTACCTGGTTCTGGAGGTTCGAGCGGACAACAGCTATGAGATGTTTGTGGAACTTATCGAGATGGGCCTCCCCAGCCTCTGCGTTACCACGACATATCCAGAAAAACTTGAGCGTATGTTTCCTCCAATGGAAAATGCCATAACGGTATGGGTTTCTTCGGAGGGGAAAGGAGAAGGAGGGTTTTATGGAAAGGAGATGAAGAGCTCTATTCTCCATAGGGTACAGGATTTCACGCGGAAGAACGACGGCGCAGCGGTGATGATAGACGATATTGAGTATCTGATTCTTGAGAATTCGGAGGATGAGGTTCTGGATTTCGTGAGAAAGGTGTCCAGGGCCGTTGCAACTGCAGACGGGACGCTTGTGGTACCGATTAACCCGGATGCAGTTTCAGAGGGGTTCGTGAAAGGGATGAGCCGCATATTCGATATAATAGATGATAGAAGAGGAGGAGAGAAAGGGGGCACAGTTATCTGCCCGGAGTGTGGAGCAGAATGGCCTGCAGGTATAACAGTCTGCACTCTCTGCGGATACAGATTTCCGGTTCTGAAAGATGTAGAGGCTGGCGATGGGGCTGATACCGCCATCAGAGAGAAAAAAACGGCTGCGGAATCTGCGGAAGGATTAAGCAGGCCTACAGAACCTGTAAAAACAGGGGATAACTGGCTGAGCAGAGGGGTCGCCTACGAGCTTCAGGGTCAGAGTTATAAGGCGATAGACTGCTTCGACAGAGCGATAGCAGAGAACCCGAGGGATGCGTGGGCCTACATCAATAAAGGTGTCTCTCTCCAGAGGCTCAATCGTCTGGAAGATGCACTCAAAGCCTACGGCCGTGCTATAGAACTAAATCCCGATGACCCGGACGCATGGAATAATCTGGGGACGGTCAGGCGTGCGCTGGGGGACCTAAAGGGCGCAATAGAGGCTTATGAAAGAGCTCTCAACATAAACCCAGAAGATGCTGGAATCTGGTCTAATCTCGGAATAACACGGAGAGCAGGCGGAGATGTGAATGGTGCACTGGATGCCTACAAAAACGCACTGAAACGAAATCCATACGATACCAGTATCTGGCTCAACAAAGGCGCACTTCTGCAGGCAGAGGGAAAACTCCTCGATGCTCTTGACTGCTATGAAAAGGTTCTGGAGCTGGAAGCGGATAACGAGACAGCACAGAAAAAGAAGAGAGCGATTCTTCTCAGGCTGGGCAGACTCTAATCAATCTGATCAGGTCCCTTCCTTCCAACTATTTATGTATTCTGTCCCCCTTTATTGAGACTTCTTACCGCCTTCTGGAGATGTTTTTCTGAGTTCCACCTCTTTTTCTCGGATGGGATGGGGTGTATCTCTTCACCTTCACCCTCCTCTCGGCCCCCTTCCTCGCCCGATGAATCGCCTTCCCCTCTACCTCTTTTTCTTCCTTTTTATGTCTGCGATAGAGTACGAAAGAATAGGCCAGAAGAACGATAATGAATATCAGAAATACTGAAATGCCAATGATGTTGATATACACCCCGGAATCGAACGGCTTTAGAGGTCTCGGTCCGACGACCACCTCGGTGTGGAAGTCTCTGCTGATTGAGGAATCAACCGTCTCCAGATTGTAGTCAACCATCGCTGTTATCTGCGGGCTCGAGGTATTCAGAGAGAGGTGAAGATGCCTCTCTGTCGTATTTGTAAGCGGAATAAAAACAGGGCTCGAGACGCTCTCATTCTCAAGGGTTATGCCATCCAGCCTTATGGACTCCGTGCCTACAGACAGACTGATATCCTTTACCCCTGTAAAAAAGAGGTCAAGGCCGATATCCGTGTTATAGTCCGCATAGAGCGTTTTCTTATACTGAACCGTCACATCGCCGAGGTCTATGAGCTCATACCCCTGACGAACCACATCAATCTCCACATTAAAGCTCTGTTTAAAGCTGGAATTTATATTTGCGGTACCGGGTTTCGCAGGAATGATAAAAAGA
>Ga0114934_10001147_pt1 | contig 17196 bp, 11 predicted proteins | sample 4SBtaG_2_FD_99695 | JGI IMG/M metagenome (GOLD analysis project Ga0114934, IMG submission 99695) | Deep subsurface microbial communities from Kolumbo volcano to uncover new lineages of life (NeLLi) - 4SBTROV10_white metaG | ecosystem: Environmental > Aquatic > Marine > Volcanic ...
GAAACAGATGTTGTAGAGGGAGTTGCTTTAGGTAATCGCGTCCCATCTAAAAATGCAAACTTACCTGATCCTTTTGATGTAGAAACTATTATAGAGCAAGTAAGCGAAGTTCAGGAAGAATCTCCTGAGTTCCGTATGAAGGGCGTAGCAGACGCAGAAAAACCTGATGAAAAAGGATTTTTAGACAACCTAGACATAAGAAGACTTCAAGCTTTCTTGGCTGGGGGTGCTAACCAAGCTAGTGCCGCTGGTGCATTGGGTGGTGGTCTAAGAGGGCTAATGGCTGAAGACCAACGTGCTGAGAAGATGGATTTAACCGAACGCGACATTATGGGGCGTATAGGTGCATCACGCTACGGTTCATTCTTAGACTACCAAGCAGCAATGGCTAGTCTACAACAAAAAGATGCCGAGATGATTTTTGACGCAGAACAACAATTTGCGATTGAAGCCTTTAAAGGAGAACAAAAGGCAGCATCAGACTTCTTAAAAGAACTACGAAATGATGACCGATACCTCCAAGAAGTAATGCGTTTAGGTCAAGAGTTTGAAGGGCCAGCATTAGCGGCTAGAGTAGCTGCTGAACAACGAAAAACATTAGCTGATTACATGGATAGTCGAGCTGCGGTATTAACCGATGGCAGCTCGGCAAACACTTTTGGGTATACAGCTCCGTCTGAGTAGAGGAAGTTATCTATGCCTATTGCTACAGGAACAGCGCCTTCGGGGGAAAAGTTTGAATTTTATGTGCCTAAAGGCACTCCTGATGAAGACGGCCCAGTGTTAGCAAGGAATGCTTATTTTCAACTACAACAAGGTATTGATGTTACCCAACCCCCTCCCCCTCCTGACAGTACTTTTACTGGGGAACTTATGCGAGGCGGGGAATCTCTTGTTTCAGCTTTGCGTACTGCTGGTGGTGCAGCCTTTGGGGATGACGAGGCCGCTGCACTTGCAGGGTTAGAACGTAGTGAAGACATAGCTCAACGTTATGGACAAGGCCCATCTTTACAGAATGTACTAGATGCCGAGGGAATACTTCCCACTGTAGGGACTGCGTTAGGTCAGATTCCACAAGCAGTTGCAGGACAAGGAGCACAACTACTTAGCACCGCTGCCCTTGCTAAATTAGGTGCTGTGGCAGGTGCTTCTTTTGGCCCAGTAGGTTCTTTAGCAGGGGCTGGTATTGGTGGTCTTGCTTCTCTCATACCTCAATTTACTGGATACAACCTTGAACGTCAGGCTCAAGCCGATATAGACGAAGGCCGTCCTGTAGATGTAGAACTTGGGAAAGCTGTCGGCACAGCCGCTTTACAATCAGTGCCAGAGTTAGCGGGCCAATACTTTATCTTAGGTAGAGGTCTTGTAAACAAGTTAGTACAAGGAGATGTTACGAAGTTAAGCGCCACTCAGTTACGAGATAGCGCGGCGAAACTAATACGGGAAGCAAATCGAAGCACAGCTAGTACGATAGGACGAGGGATTGCTAGAGGTGCAGGTGTGGAGATGCCTACGGAAGTAGCTCAACAAGTCTTAGAGCGAGCACAAGCTGGCCTAGACGTACTATCTCCTGACGCTCTTTCTGAATACGGGGAAGCGGCATATCTCGCTGCAACTGTTGGCGGTACGCTTGGCCCGATTGGTGGCTTAGGCAGTCGAGCACGAGCGCGAAGTTTACGTGATGAACTTAGTGGGCGAGAAGAAGCTGTTATAGAAGAAACACTTGGATTACCTGCACCAGAGGAACGTTTAGGTTTACCTTCTCCCGAAGCACCACTTGAAGGAGAAATTCTTTCTCCTGAGTCTCCCCCTGCTTTACCTCAAGGCATGTATCGTCTACCTCCACCCCCTACCGGAGATGGTTCGGCTATATTAGTTGACCCACAAGGTAGGGCGTACCCTGAAAGGTTTGCGGCTGAATTTGAAGAAGCAATTGCTAACGAAGAAAGATTGCGAAGTGAAGGCGCACAACGTGAGTTATTTACTGAATTGATGGCTGGAGAAAGAACAGCCATAACTAAAGAAGATTTAGAAAGTCTAGGTATTACAAGCGTTAAATTAAAGAAAGAACTTCCAGCTCTCGATTTAGCTGACCCACAAGATGCTCGTACTGCTGTAGAAACTATTGTTAATTATGCAAATAATCCTACAGTAAAAGCTCGTTATAGCGATAGCCGAAACAAAGTATTGGGCCTACTTAACATGCCCATACTAACGAGAGCAGAAACGTTAGCTGCAAGAGAAAACGCACAACAAGAAGCAACAGAAATGACTTCTGAAATGGATCAAATCGTCCGTGGAGATGCACCGGGACAAGTAACTATAGAAGAAGGCATAGAACAAAATGTTATTGATGAACAGCGAGAAGCTGCTTTTACAGGGCGCGAACAAGAACGTGCAGAAGACTTACAAGCGTTGGCGGCAACGATGGAAGCAGCACAAGATTCTTCTGTAGAACCTGCGTTAGGTGCGGTTTTACAAGAAGCGCAACAAGAACAAGATCGTACGGGCCGTCAAGTAGAGGGACAAGCGCAATTAGAGATACCACAAGTAGACCCTGCTGACCTTGATGCTCAAGCAGAAGCAGAGAGTGCTCGTTTAGATCAAGAACTTACAGAGGAACAGCGTAGGATTGAAACATTAGAAGAACAAACTCAAGAACAAATTGAGATGCTTGGCCCTAGAGGGGGGATTTTAAATCCTACTAAACCTACTACTAGAAGACGAAGTGCTAACACTGAAGAAAAAACTGCAAACGAGAGTGCTACTAAAGCCAAAGATGACACCCCAGACTCACGTAACGCAACAGAGGAAAGCCTAAATCAACAACAAGTTGATAAAGAACTTGACGAAGAAAAATTTCGGGCAGAGTTTGCGGAAGTAGAAAGTGGCAATGACATGGAAAGTTTTCTTGCTGCTTTAGCCCAACAATCCATTGATGGGTCACCACAACAAAAAGCAGATGCAAACGCTAAAATAGCGTGGATTCAACAAAACGCCTCTGAAAGTATTAATACAGATTTAGAAGCTGCACAAAATGACGTGCGGCGTAATCTAGGGTTGCGATTACCAGCTAAAAAGTTAGTAGGTGGGGCGGCTGTCTTAGACCCAGAAGTTACTCAGCTTTTACGGGACGGTAAGCTAGTCGAAGCATTAGAAGCCTTAAGTAATAATAAGAACAAAGAAGTAAAACGAGTAGCCAGATTAATAAGCAAAGCGATTGCCGAGGGTAATACTAAAGTTACTTTTCAAGCTGACCTTATAGATAGCAAGGGTAGGATATTAGCTGGAATGTATGACCCTAGAACAAACACGGTTATCATCAACGAGAATATCCCCCCTACTATTCACGCTTTACTTCACGAATCGCTTCATGCCGTTACCTCTCACGAGATAGCCAACAAAAGTAGTCCTATCACTAAACAGTTACAAAAACTTTTTGATAGCGTTAAAGGTAGATTGGATGATTCTTACGGTACGACTAGCCTTGATGAGTTTGTAGCCGAAGCTTTTTCTAACCCAGAGTTTCAAGCTAAGTTAGCTTCTTTAGACACTAATGGAGATAAGTTAGGAGTATGGGAACGTTTTAAAAACATAGTTGCCAACATTGTACGTAAGTTACGTGGCCTACCCATGAAGCAAGTCACCTCTGCACGTAGTGAGGTAGACAAGTTAGTAACTGATCTTATTTCCCCAGCTCCTGAGTATCGGGACGGCCCTGCTTTGAACTTGGCAGTAACAGCAAAGGAGGAAGGTAAATTTCTGGATAAAGTGCTTGGCGGGTATGGGGGAGATGTTACTCAAGAAGCCGTAGCTACTTTTAATGATTATATGCCGGGTGCTACAAACGCCTCACGTCAATTCTTTTTAGACATACTACCCTTAAACTCAATAGCTGATTTTGCCAAACAAAGTAATAACGAGGTGATACAACAACTTGGTAGAGAACTTGATGGGTTATTTAAAATTATCCAACAACGAAATGGTTCTAGGCAAAAATATCTCCTTAGAACAAAAGATATGGCTAAACGTTTTGATCGGATACTAGCAAGAGCTGGAGAAGATCAACGAGAGCTTTTTAACACAGTAGTTATGGAGAGCACTTTAAGACGAGTAGACCCAGACAAAGGTAGAGAATACTATACTAAATATCGCTATAACTACGTAGACCAAAATGGTCAAGAACAACGTTCACGTCCCATGAGTGAAGCGCAACGAGATGAACAAGTTGCTGCTTTAGAAGCTAAGAACGAAAAACTTCCGCAAGACCAACAATTAAAAATAGAAAAAATAAATCCAAGCGAAGGGACAATTGAACAATTTAATGTAGTAAATAAAGAATGGCAAAAACTTAAACCGGAAGTCAAACAAGTTTACCGGGACTTACGAGAGGAATATTCCAGAGCTTACACGGAACTTAGAAGAGTATTAGTAGCTAGGATAGATGGTGTACCCACTGACAACGCAGAGCTACAAGCAGCTAAACAATCTTATAAAGATAAAATATTATTAGAGTTATTAAATAAAGAAAACATTGATCCTTACTTTCCTTTGTTTAGAAAAGGAGATTTCTGGTACAACCATAGAGAGATTAACCCGTTAACAGGGGAATACGAATATACTAAACACGCCTTTGAGTCGCGGCAAGCACGTAGTAAATATATACGAGCAGTGCAAGAAGACGCACAGTTACGCGAAACACTTCTTAACAGCGAGATTCAAACTATAGTTGCTAACAGAGATAAGGCACGAGAAGATTTATTAAATGCTACTCCTAATGCAACTCCTGAACAAATACAACAAGCAGAATTTTTAGGGGCATTGGAAGGCGCTGAAGCTACGCGACCACAAAATGAACAGCAAGCTAGGTCATCAGTGGATATTCAATGGGCCAACGGGTTATTGGGAGATATTAGACGGAAGAAAGACGCGGCTGCTGATAAAGCACGAGATAAAGTATTAGCTAAAGCTAAAGAAGAAAATAGAGAACCCACTCCTGAAGAACTCAGAGAAGCAAAAGAAATAAGACAAAAAGTGCTTACCGCCGGTAATGCTGTTGACACTATTGTGTTGGATGCCTTGTTAAACGCTATGCCAGAGCGTTCTCTTTACCGAGCATTCCAACGTAGAAAAGGAATTCGCGGGGCGCAACAGGATGCGGTAGACGTATTTAAACAACGTATGCCAGCGTTTATGGGACAAGTAGATAACTTACGGTTTGATGCCCCTCTTACCAATGTCGTTAATAACTTGGACACTATTGCCGCACAAGCTAATGGCACTCCTGATGCCGAATACGCACGGCAATTTGCTACGAAAGGGGCAGATTATGCTCAATTCGTAAGAAATCCCCAAATAGCCTCATGGAGTAGAAGACTTAAATCTGCTGGCTTTTTAATGACGTTAGGTTTTAATGTATCTTCTGCTGTAGTCAACTCCTTTATCTTACCCATTGTAGTGCTTCCTTATTTAGCTGGTCAGTATGGCTGGGGAAATACTACGAAAGCTATGAACGATGCAAGGCGGTTGTACATGGCTACAGGGATGAAACGCAAGATGCAAGGACTTGAAAATCTTCCTGAAGAATTTGAATTCGATGGCCCATCTCTAGCGAACTTAGACCTCGAAAACTTACCAGAAGAATATGCAGAACTTAAACCTTTAATAGAGGAACTTATTGACAGGGGTGCAGCTAACGCTTCAACCATAGGGGATATGCTAGACCTAGATAATCCGACGGGTGGGAAGTTTGACAAAGCATTAACTGCGGTTAACGGAGTCTCTGGATTTTTGTTTCATCAAGGCGAAAGATTTAACAGACAAGTTACAGCAATGGCAGGATACAAACTAGCATTAGATAAAGCTAAAGCCGAAGCAGCTAAGAATGGAACAGAAGTAACAGAGGAAGAGAAACAAAAAATAGTAAGCCAAGTTTTACTTGATGTAGAGCATACCAACAGTGGTGCGTTAATAGAAACAGCTCCCAAGTTAGCGCAAAGTAACATTGGTAGTGTTCTTTTAATGTACAAACGGTTCGGCGTATCAATGGCTTATCTGCAAATGAAGATGGCTAAACAAGCTTTACGCATGGGGAATTTTACAGAAGAAGAACAACGATATGCTAAGGCACAATTAGTTGGATTGTTTGGTTTATCAGGATTATTAGCAGGAGCACAAGGATTACCTCTATACGGCGTAGTTTCCGGCGTTGCTAACTTGTTCTTCTTAGATGACCAAGACGATGACTTTGATAGTATCGTAGCTGCTAATATTGGCGAAGGTGCATACTCCGGCATTCTTAATGGAATATTTGGTTTAGACGTTGCTCCGCGTATTGGTATGACTAATCTTATGTTTAGGTCATTACCGAATAACGAAGTAGATGATGTATTACAATACGGAATGGAAATGGCGGGTGGCCCACTTTACGGTATACTCCAAAGAGGATCGCGTAGTCTCAATTTAATGAGAGAAGGAAACTATGCACGCGGTTTGGAAGGTATGATACCGGCAGGTTTTTCAGGCCCACTAAGAAGTATTCGTTACGCTACCGAGGGAGCAACTACACTACGTGGTGATCCAATTACCGAAGACTTATCTCCTGTATCTATCCTTGGACAGTTCTTTGGATTTGCCCCAGCCAGTTATACTAAGCAGTTAGAGTTAAACGCCAGAGATAAACGTATAGACAGAAACATTAGTGAAAGAAGAACTAAGTTACTACGTCAGCGTTATATGGCCTTCCGCGAAGGAGACATTGATGGAGTACGGGATATAGATGCCGAAATCGTAGAGTTTAACCAACGTAATCCTGAAGTAATGATAACGGGAACTACAAAGAACAGGTCGCTTAGACAACATCGTGTGACTTCACAGATCGCAGAACGATTAGGAGGGATTACTATTAATCGCCAGCGACTCAATTCTGTTATTCGTAAACGCCTACAAGAACTAGGCGAAGACGATTTTTACCAATAAAAAATGCCCCCACATGGGGGGCAAAATGTCTCTCTACGAGAACGATGTGGGCGCACTGTACCACAATATAAGGCAACCCTAAAGCTTCTTGGGACTACAAGGAACTACTTTTTCACCGTCTAGCTTAAGCTTCCCTTCCCATTCTTTTACTCGCATTACCCTACTTCTTCCCCTTCTATCGCCCAAATAGAATATTAATCCTTTCTTCTCTAAATCATTAGGACGCGCACTCATGCTACCGCCTCGCACATTTCTACCCCGCCCGTACTTATCCTCTAACTCTCTAATTGTCATACCGTTTGGGCCTGACGCTAAGATATAGGTGTAAGCTATCTTCTGAAGTTTCCCGGTAAGAGCTGCATAAGCTGCTTCTTTACTCGTATCGGGGTCAGTTGTGCGTGCCAGTGTATGGGGGTCAGCATTTTCAAAATCATCATCTTCACCATCGTACATAGTTTTCTCCTAGATTAAATATAAAAGTTTCTTACGTTTCGCTCTCAGTAACTTCTTCAGACCAAGACATACGAAGCACATGCGTAAGAGGAAGCTTAATGTTGGTATTAACTCCTAGCCTGTACTTTAACTGCGTACCATTCATCTTCTCCATTATCATGCGGCGGGTAGAACTGTAATCTATCTTGCGATTGGCACACCACTTCTTAAATGGGGTAGGTAATAAATACAAAGTATTAGTATCAAGTTCATGTCTACCTACAAATTTGTAGGTGGGTAATGTTTCTGGCGTAATCAAGGTAGCCATTTCAGGATCATATACTTCCGTGTCAGTGCTATTTAATCTGAGCAAGTTACGATTGTTGTCTGAAAGATACGCTGCAATAGTGTCGGCAATATCTACGCTCATCTTAATTGATTCACTACGTGCTAAACGTAATTGCTTACATACCCAATCCTGTAAGTTGTCTACGTTGAGTTGATGTAATCCTTTCCTCGCTGCTATGCGTAAACCTGTCAACACTCCAGCCGCTTGCCATAACCAAAACCTATTTTGTGCAGTAAGTCCTGTCGCTTTAATTAAGTCGTTTACTGTGGCGAGTAATATCTCTTCTGTAGTTTTTTTATTTTTAAGTATAGCTTTAATGTATATCACTCCAGCGTGTCCGTAGTTGTTTTCCAACAACGTATTAAGCCGAATCCCTTCTTGTGTAGTCGCTGCATCTTCTTTAAGCCTTACCATTGTTTCCGCTTCTAAAACACGTTGGGCTTCTCCTTGGGGAGTTTCCCTGTGTGCCGCAGCAATAGTTTCTAAGATACTAGTATTACCACTAGTTGGTACAAGAGTCCTCCAAGGTTTACCTCGCCAACGTTCTACTGTTTCACCACTGTTTCCTTTTAGTCTGTTGCGTTGCTTCCCACTACTCACGTCGTAGGCAAAGTTACTTAACTCTGGCCCTTCTTTGTTAGATAACTCGTCCACATAAACCACAATGTTTTTGTAAGTTTCTGCTACTTTCCACATTGATGCTAATGTGTCATCTCCTTTCTGCACTACTAAGGAAGGGTCACCCCACACAGAAGCTCCGGCAAACTGACCCGTTGATTTACCAAAACCAGATTCAGAACTTTTTAAATGAAAAATACTTCCTGCTATCTTAGGGGCAAACACCATTAGTGGAGCTGCAAAAGAAAGCCCAAACATATATTGATGTGGTTCAAATCCCGGCTTATCAAAAAACTTAGGGATTTCTTTCCATTCCTCTAAACTTCCTTGAGAAGTAAAATGTGGAAAATAATTTTCTGTAACGGAACTAGGATAATTAGGCTGTTCCTTGTTTGCAAAAATTTCTTTGTCCCCTAAAATAAAAGACTTGTTTCCCTCTGTCCAACCAAACTGGTCGGCTACTGTAACTTCAGGAAGCCCCCCTTTGTCCTTAACTTTTTTTACCCATGCAGCTACGTACTTCATTAGTTCCATTGGGTGTAGAGTAAATATGTCATTCATACTCATAGCTACTTTAAATGATTCTGTACCTATAAGTTTCTTGGCTGGTATCTTAAATTCTCGTATACCTTCCTGTTTAGTATGGTGTCTAAAAATATAGACCGGCCCATCTACTCTGTCGCGCAATCGCCGGATAATGTAAAAGTTTGTATCGCATATTTGTTTCTCTGTAAAAACACCCGTCTTTTCGTCTGTAACTCCTACCCCAATTCCCCCATCGACTTCAAAACGAAAATAAGGATCAGGGTATTTAGGATAAACAGTTGTAGGTTCAGTTAGTGGAACATCTGTTTGGTTTAGTACACTAGTCTCTGTAACTTCTTCAACAGCCTTCTTTGCCTTTAATGTAAGTGTTGCTGGACTCTTTATCTTCCCTTTGTGTACACAACCTTCACACCCACCGGGATTGTTCTTTTCAAATGTCTCACACCAATGTGGGTACTTTAACCCTTTAGCTACGTTCTTAGTTTCCTCCTTGGTGTAATTAGGATGCCCACTTGATATAGTGTGAATGAACTCGTCTTTGTTCACTTCATCTAATACAACAATAGATAACGCATCCGTCCATTGATCGTAGCTAAGTTGGTCTTGGTGTCTTATCGCTCTGTCTAACTGAAGGCAACCTTTTTGTTCTTTGTTCTTTTGTACCAACAAAGTAAAGTCATTATCAAACAAATCGTTACCCAGTACGTTATCCATATCTTGTTCATCTATAGCTGAGTAAGATGAAGAAGAGAGAACTGGTATCAAATCTGTAGGAAGCTTTGAGCTAAACTCTTCTAAACTAATTGTTTCGTTATTAGCTGTGTAAACTTCTACCAGAGAAGGGGGGAACGTTTTATAGTTGTAAGTTCCTACAGGACGTAAAACACGAGCAGCATCTGTAGTGACTTGTGCGTCTATTTTTAGTCCGTTGTCTATACATACGGCTTTGAATTGTTCAGCAACACGTACCCATTCGTCACGCCCGTACGGTTTGTCTAATACCCAATAGACGTGCCACCCTCTACCCGAACTAACTATAATAGAAGGAGGTATATCGTGTTTCTTGTAAAACTTTTTGAGGGCTTCTAACCCTTCGTTCTGAGTTTTATAATCTTTGTTTTCGCCACAATCAATATCAAGAAATAAAGTTTTAATCTGTTGGACATTATCTGCACCGCGCTTTTTAGTAGTAAAAGTACTCAGTGCAAAATAAACGTCTTGATCTTTCTTACTAAAACTAGTTACCGCTGTTACAACATCCGTTATTGTCTCTTTAAATTCTTGTTGAAAACCTTCTTTCTGTGATAAATGTGCAGCACAATAAAAACCTTTGTCACCCAGAACAGTATTTAAAAACTGTTCAGTATCCATAAATTACACACATCGTAGAGATAAGGGTGTCCCGTAAGACACCCTTGGGTTAATAAAAATTAATCGTCAAATTCGTCTAACAAATCAGTAAGATTATTATTAGCAGGTGGTTCTGCTTTCTTTTTGTTTGCCCTTACTTTAGGTTCAGTAACCTCTTCGTTAGCCGCTTTAGGTTCTTCAGTAGATGGAGCATCAAAGATAGAGTCAATGTCATCTTTACGAGGGTCAGCAGGACGTTGTGTATACCCTTCCTGTGTCTCAAAAGGTGAGGCAGCGATGAACTCTTTAAACTGAGTAACCTGAATACCACGTAAACGTAAGGAGATACCTTGCCCCATGCTGCCATTATATACGTACAGTTGTAGGTATAAGTTAACAGTACTACCCGTAGTGAGTTGAAAACCATCGTCTAATCTTTGGTTATTAGAATCGTAATGGCGAGGGGGTTCTACAGCTTGCAATGGTTCTCCATAAGCAGCAGCAATTTTAGCTTTGCCGATATAGTGTCCATCTTCTTTCTCAAAAGGCATTTCCAAATCGTTCCATGAATCTTGCTTCGCTTCGTCATACGCAGCTACCATTGCCTTAAATAATTCTTTGGCTTGGGCTTTGTTCATTTTAAACTTGGTAGTGTACTCCGCTCCCTTAGCGGTAGCCTGACAAGGAATAGTAGCTCCCTGTCCGTTTTTGCCGCCGCCTTGTTGGAACTTGTAAGGTTGATCCAAACGTGGGTAAAGTGCTTCTACATCGTTTAACATATATGTTTGTAATTCCATATCTTCGCTCTCATTAAAAGGTTATTAAAAATAGCATTAGTTTATTAAACTAAGTTACTGTCGGTTTATTGCTTAAGTTTCTTTCGTGTAAACTCCTTCCCCTTCCACAACATCAAAAACACTATCTGTGTTTACTGGGGTGTTAACTTGTGGTTTGAAATCTAGTTTAACCAACTTCGCAGTATCATCATCCTTTTGTATACGAAACGCTGTTTCTACTTCCGCTTGTTCTAATGCACGCAAAGGTTTAAATACTAGTTTAGGTATATCAACTTCGTTATCAAAACGTATCTCTGTAATAAGTGCAGCTAACCTAGTCTTGTTCGTACTAAGGACTTTGCCGTAACCTCGTAAAGACAGTTTCTTTGGGTCTTTAGGGAAAATACTATTAGCTGGTACGTCCAAACGAAAAACGTTATCTGCGTCTAAGTTACCCTCCTCGTTAAGCATTACAACACCCAAACGCTGCTTAAATCCACAAGCCAGCGAGTTACCAATACCTGACCCTTTTATGTTTTGTTTACAATCAAAACAATGGGGGTTTTGTTTGTGTTGTGTAAGTACATTAGGAGAAGGTACTCCTGTTCGACAATCCGCAGACCAACACGTAGGTATAGTATTACCACTAGCCCCAAACTTTTCGGCGTAATACATCCTTGAAATAGAAGCGGCCTTTACTATAACAACTTGAAGACTATCTTGGTCTAACTTTTCTTCTTTCCCGTTAATAATTTTACGAAATACTTTATCTCGTATACTCAACCGACAAGATTTAACTTGAGATGAAGGCGAGATAAACTTATCGTAAATGTCTTCGCTAACAGTCATCGTCAAACTCTTTTATCATATCCTCAATACCAGAGCTTGCTTTTACTGGAACAGGTGTATCTTTCTTTTCCGCTTCCATTAGCCCAGCGGTGGCTTTCCTACCTACAACATCTTCTTGGCGTAAAGCCTCTACTACATCAGCCTGACAAAAACGATAAGTACTCCCTGCCTTTATATAAGTATGGCGTGGAATATGCGCTCGTTTTACCCATTGGCGTATCGTAGATACTTTGACACCTATATGAGCAGCTAGTTCATCTAGTGTGACGTAACTCGCTTCTGACATTACTTTTTCCTCCTTACGGTTATGGTGTATTCACTATCAGCGTTCAAACCGGGGGGTAGCTTATCGGGATTTTCTTCCAGAAAAGTACGCATGTTTCCTTGATGAAGACGTTTCTCAAACAAGTCTGTAGCGTTATTCTCTGTAATAAACTTCCCCATGCTTTCCCAGTCAGAAGTCCAATACTTAGTTCTTACGCCGCGATAAAAAGAACCATTAGCGGTGCGTACTGATTCAGCCCCACTTACCTCACAATGCTCGGCAAGCACAGCTTTTAGACGATCAAGTTTCTCGTCTAATTGTTTTATCTTACTGCTCAGTTCATCACTAATAGCGGTTTTCTTATCACGAATCTTTATACAAGCGGCAACTATCCGGTCTAAACCAACTTCTTCAGCTTCCGTTAGCGCACGCCCTACATCAGCTTTAGTAGCTTTAGGCATCACATCGTCCTCTTTATTATAGTTTAATACAGCCTATTTATTATAGGGGCAGTCTTTTTATATTTCAAGTACCTCATTGTATAAATCTATTATTTTTGTATGTACATCTATTCTTTCATCAAGTAGTTTATATATCCGTTTCTCTACAGGAGCGCCTTGAAGCTGTACCACTGTGCAAGGATGATGTTGCCCTGACCTATGCACCCGTGCGTTAGCTTGAGCATAAGTTTCTAAAGAAGCCACCGGACTCCACCAAACCACAGTATTAGCAGCCGTAAGGGTTACGCCATGAGCTGCTGCTTGAGGCTGGATTATCAACACTCTAGGATCGTCTTCGTCTTGGAACCTACGAAACAATTCTGTACGCTTAGTAACGCTAACGTCCCCCCGGATAATCCCGTTAGTTATTTTGTCCTTAACAAGTTTCTCAGAAAGAATATCAATGACATGTTTAAACGGAACAAAGACCAATACTTTTTGACTAGCCTCATCAATAACTTCTTTTAAAACTTTGTATCTGTTCTTAATATCAAACTCTACTGTCTCTCCGCTATCGGCGTAAACTGCCCCGCAAGATATTTGTAATAACTTGTTCATAGTGACGGCTGCATTAACCGCAGTAACTTGTTCCCCTGCTGCCATCGTTAGCATGTGAGAACGAATAGCTTTGTAATATTTTTTCTGTTGTGCCGTAAGAGCTACTTCTCGTTTAGCGTAAGTCATTTCAGGTAAATCAAGACATTGTTCTTTAGTGTAACGAATAGCGGGTTGAAGTGCTGCGTGGACTGTACGTACCGCTGTATCTTTAGGAACCCACTTGAACTGAGTTATTCTGTGCATAACTACTTCACGAAAAGAGGAGAAGGAACGCGGTACAGCTAACGGATTGATTAACTTAGCTAACCCAAACGCATCTAAAGGTGATTGAGCTGCTGGCGTACCCGTCATCATCCACACCCACGTTTCCGGCTTTACTATCCTACTAAGTGTTTTCCAACGTTTAGACTGAGCGTTTTTATAATGAGTAGCCTCGTCTACAATAATTAAATCGTACCCCGCCATTTTGATATGATCTTCAACAATCTCTACGCCATCGTAGTTTATTATCATAAAATCAGCATCACCCATTATTATCTTACGACGTTTATCTTTAGGGCCATGCGCTATATCTACAGTGCGGTGCATAGCAAACTTAAACAAATCAGCACGCCAAGCCGAATCCATTATAGATAGGGGACATATAATAAGTACTTTATTAATTATCTTTTCTTTCAATAAAAAATCTGCCGCCCAAATAGCACTAGCAGTCTTGCCCGTGCCTTGTTCGTTAAAACAAAATGAACGAGGGTTCATCGTCAGAAATGAAGAGGTAACCTTTTGATGCTCAAAGGGTTTATACTGTCCGGGCCATTTGTACTTGCCTAGTATAGGGGAAGGCACATCTTTGATGTTAAGGTTGCGGAGGACACGGGCTTCATCTACCCCCCACTTAACAAGGACTTCGTTATTACCTATAAGTTTACTTGTAGGTATGGCAGTGGTAATTCTTTGAGGGTCGCGTACTTTCAGGCGCAACCCCCTGTTCTCAACTACTTGCATCGTTACTCCGAGTTACTTTTTAGCTTTCTTTTTCTTGTAATTTTTAGAACGGTTTTTAGCTTTACTTTGAATCTTAACGCCGTCTTTGTTAGTACCACCCTTACTTAACGCTTTATTGTGGCTAACATCTTTCCCTTCGCGCTTGTCGGCTTTGCCGTTTTTATTTTTATCTACGCCTGTTTTGTCTAGCTTGCGTCTAGCACGCTGCCGTTCCATGCGGTTAGCATGTTCCCCTCTTTCTTTCTGTTGTTGATATTCCTTTTTGTAAGGACGTTTCTTTTTAGTGTAGGGCATAACGTTATCGCCTCCCGTTATGTGGACATTCTAGTATGACACAATGAGCCTTACATAATCCAGTAGGGCGTGGGTTCCATACGTCAGTTTCAAAAGTTTTTTCCAACGCTCCGTAACTAGTTAGCCACTTCTTCCATAACCTGCTTTGGTCTTCGTGCGTATAAGTTTCTTTAATAAGTTGATTAGACACTACAAAAAGTAATCCTGACTTAACAATCTCTATTTCAGGAAAGTGTTTAAATATACACAAAGCCATAAGTTCTAACTGTCCTTTGTCAGCGTACTTAGCTGATTTACCTGTTTTGTAGTCAAAGACCTTGGCCGTTCTTGTTTCTCTGTCTATGATAACTAAGTCGGCAATCCCTCTGTACCACACATCTTTATCAAAAAATTTACATGGTTCTAAGTTAGAAGTTATGCCCATGCGATACTCACACAACTTTTCTCCGCGCATGTTAATTAGTTTATCTAATACTTCCTGAGCGTAATCAAAACGTGGGTCTAACTCTGTAACTACTTTACCCACATAATCTTCTGCTGCTTTATGGAATTCGTTACCATAAAACATAGCTTCGGATTGTGTTTCTTTATAATCTTTTAGTATCTTTAAATGGTGATACTTCTTCGGACACTGTTCAAAAGATTTTAAACTACTGAAAGACCATGCTGGTTTGGTGTCCATTCAATACATTCTCCGTAGTTCTTTCCTATTTCTACATCCCCACGTACAGGAAGGCCAGATGCCCATTCCGGTACATAAGCCATGCAAGAGTTAATATAGGTACAAGCTTCCTCAACTTGTTCGTCTGAAACACAGCATACCACGGAATCGTGAACCGTTAGTAACACCTTATACCTCTTCTGTATTTCTAACATCTGTTCTGCCATTACACATCGTGCAATAGCCTGACATACATTTTCAATAACTTTACCACCGTATATTTTAATGTACCCCATGCGAGTCTTGTAAGAATACTGCTCTCTTTTAGTTTCGTCTAACTCCACCTTCAGTTTGTTGTAGTACATACGTAACCCTGAAGGTAACTGTATAGCGTTATCTGTAGGTAAGACTTGCACAACATTACTGTGGCCCAGTTTATAGCGTTGGTTTGCGTGCATCCCTTTAAGTACAGATTGAGCGTCACGCCACAAAGTAGTTATCTTGTTATTGCTGTCGCGGTACACCTTGATGATACGGCGGCATTCATCCTCACTGGACTCTACTCCCAACGTCTTTAACTGCCCCCGAAACCGTACCGCTCCCATCCCATACCCTGCTCCCAGTATAGTAGTCTTACCAATAAACCTTTGTTCTGCTGAGACTTCTTCTACAGGGATGTTATAAATAGTACTAGCCATCTTCTTGTAAACATCTTCGTCACGCTCAAACGCTTGTACTAAGTCTTTCTGTTCAGCTAACCAAGCTAATACTCTAGCCTCTATCTGAGCAGAATCGGCTTGGATTATTGTGTGGTTGTCAGGCGCACACATACAGGACTTAAGCACCTTGGCGTTCGGCCCACGCGAGGGAAGGTTCTGTAAGTTCACTTTATCGTAGCCACCCCACCTACCAGTATGAGCTGCGTAATACTTGATAGGAACTGGCATCTTCTTACCACGGGTAGAGATGTCTAGGAAACGTTCAGTTCTTGTTTCTTCTAAAGTACTTTTCAAACCTAACCTTGCAGATACTAAAGTCTGTACTCTTACATCGTCATGCTCTTGTAAAGCTTTAAACTCTTCGTCAGTTTTTGCGAACGCATAAGTTTCTTTGCCCGTACGCACACTAATCTTCGTGGGCGGGATGACCCCAACTTCCTCTAATAATTCAGCAAACTTGTTATTAGACATGAGGTTATCTTTATCCACTCCACTCTCTGTAAGAAGTTTCTCTTTCTGTAGCTTAAGGTTATCGAGGTGTTGGTCTAATCTTTCTACATCTAATACTAGGTTAGGCTCAATAAACATACGTAGGGTCATATCTATTATCCTAAGTTCTATCTTGGGGAATTTTAATTTATTGATGAAGATAGTAAAAAGTTGATGAGTAAGCTCTACGTCATTTACGCAATAGTCTCCATAAGAAGCCAACTCTTCAGCAGTAAAATCTATTCTTCGTTTTCCTTCGGCTTTAACAACTTCATCTCCTTTTTCTCCAATGCCATACATCTCAGACAATGCCTTAAGAGAAGCACCGGCATCGACACCATGAATTGCACGCCCCATACTAAGAGTGTCAAAATAGATTTTAGGACGTACATCAAAAAGCCAATCAAGAATAGCACCATCGAACAAAGTGTTATGAGCCAGTACAGCAGAGTTTGTCCAATCATAATTGTCTCTCAAATAAGTTTTTAAAGTTTCATAGTCACCACTCAACCATACTGTCTCACCGTCATTAACTTTTACAGCTACACCTATAACTTCAAAGTCAGGGCTACGTACGTATTGTTCGGTAGTTAATTTTTTAAAACCAAAGGTCTTACTGTAATAAGTTTCAAAGTCTACTGTTATTAAATCCACTACAGTAGCCCCATCTTAACTAACTCTTTACGATTCTTTTCGTGAGCTGCTTTAATCTCTTTCTTATTCTGCCCTTCGTACGGGACAGCCAACTTTGCTTGGAGAAGGAACTTCGTAATCCATCCCTTTGACGTTTTGATATCTCCCAACCAGCGA
>Ga0114934_10001148_pt1 | contig 17191 bp, 3 predicted proteins | sample 4SBtaG_2_FD_99695 | JGI IMG/M metagenome (GOLD analysis project Ga0114934, IMG submission 99695) | Deep subsurface microbial communities from Kolumbo volcano to uncover new lineages of life (NeLLi) - 4SBTROV10_white metaG | ecosystem: Environmental > Aquatic > Marine > Volcanic ...
GCTCAAGAAACAGAAGCCTAGAGAATTGGATAGTGGTCGTACCGGAGGCAGTTAGTTTTGTCTGCCGGTATGGCCATTTTTTATTATATAGTTAAGAGGTAAAGTAGATGGCTTTTAATATTAATGCACATGTTATTTTAAGTGGGCCTAAAAATATTAAGTCCGTTACAAGTGACATTCAAAGGCAACTTGGTACGATTAAAGCTCGTGTAGATCTAGAGATTCCTAAAGGGATTGACAAAAGAGTAACGGGTTTTAATAAGAGCATTACCACCTTAAATACTAATCTTAATACTCTCAGGGGTTCTACGGCTTCTCTTAACTCACAGCTCTCAACTCTAGCTACGCACTTTGACACTCTGGGTAAGTCTAGTGCGTCAATTTCTAAATCTCAATCAGATATACAAAGAAACCTATCTAAAACTGGCAAAGAGATTAATCGAGCTGGAAATGAGATTGAGGCTTTTGGAAAAGATGCTGCTTTGGCAATCCGTAGATTTGCTGCTTTTACTGTAGCTACCGGTGTTGTATTTGGATTTGTTAGGGCTGTACAAACTGCAACTAAAGCAGCTATTAATTATGAGAGAGAAATTACTAAGGTTATTCAGGTTACGGGAGCTGGAGCTGGACAGATAGACCAGCTTAATAAAAGTATTACACAGCTATCTGTTTCTTTGGGTGTGGATGCTAATGAGCTTGCAGAATTAAGTAGGATTTTTGCTCAAACCGGTCAAACTATTAGTCAGGTACAAGCCTCTATAAAGGCGGTTGCACGTTCTACTTTAGCTCCTACGTTTGGAGAGATGAAGAATACTGCCGAGGGCTTAATTGCTGCTATGGCGCAGTTCAATATTGCTGCTAGTAGGCAAGAAGAAGTCTTAGCGGGTTTAAATGCAGTATCAAAGAAATTTGCGGTTGAAGCAGAAGATTTGGTTTCTGTTATTCGTCGTGCTGGTGGTGTTTTCTCTCAGGCAGCTGGACAGTTTAGAGATCCTGTAGACTCATTAAATGAATTGATCGGTATCTTTACTGCGGTTAGATCAACTACCCGTGAAAGTGCAGATACTATTGCTGTTGGTTTAAGAACTATCTTTACACGTATTCAACGACGTGGTACTATTGAGTTTTTAAAACAATTCAATATTGAACTAGTTAATGCGCAAGGGAACTTTATTGGTTTATTTCCAGCCTTTAATGAACTGGCTAAAGGGTTAGACGGTATTATTAAACGAGGAGATGCTCTAACACTTTCTGCTATTACTGAAGAGTTGGGTGGTGTTAGACAGGTTGGTAAGTTAATTCCGGCCATTACTCAATTCAACAAAGCCTTAGCTGCAACTAAGATTGCAGGACAGGCAGCAGCAGAAGGTCTTGGTAAAGATGTTGCTTTAGGTTTACAACCTCTTGGTAAACAGTTTGAGCAATTGCAACAACGCTTTAGCGCTTTCGTTCGTGAAATTTCTCAATCACAAACCTTTCAAGGATTAGCTAAGGTAGCTCTATCTTTAGGTAATGCGTTTTTGTCTATATCAGAGACTTTAAAACCTCTTCTACCTTTGTTGACCACTTTTGCCGCAATCAAAATATCTAAAGGGCTTTTTGATTTTGGTACAGGTTTTGTTGGGGGTCTCAGAAAAGGAGGAGGCGCTGGAGGTGCAGGTGGTGCTTTAGGATCGGCAGTAACTGGAGGTGGAGGAGGAGGCGGTGGAGGAGTGACAGACCCGGCACTAACCAGTGCTATGTCAGCCTTAACTACATCTCAAAATAGATTAATTACTGCTACTGATAGATTAATGGCTACTGTTTCGACAGCTAATAGGTCTCTGGGAGATCAAGGTCTAGATCTTGAAATAAGCATACTCAATCTTACGCGTGGTATGGGTAGTCTTGTTACTGCTCTTAATACTATAAAATTGGGTGGAGGAGGATTTAGTCCGTTTGGTACTGGTCCACAACGCCCAAGGAAGTTTGCTAGAGGCGGTCCTGTTCATGGTCCTTCTCATGCTCAGGGAGGAGTTCCTGCTATTCTTGAAGGTGGTGAGTACGTTATTCCTAAAACACAATATCATGCAGCTACTGCTCCAAGAGCTGGTAAGGTAAGATCTGCATCTCAGGTAGGGAGAGTCACAGGTACTACGCGTGGTACTACAAATAAGACAGCGAGCCTTACTTTCGACGAAGCTCTTGAGGAACATAAACAGGGGAGGCTTAACCGAAACGCTTTAACAGCCGGTTTTGGTAAAGCGGCGGTTGATAAAAAGCTCGGCACAGCCCAAAGTCAAAATGTCCCAAAAGCGAAAGGGTCGAGTTCGTCGGGTAAGAAGCGCCCGATTGCGGGCGCTTCGTTCAACTCTCAATTTGGAGTATCTTTTATTCGCGGTACTCCGAGTAGTCCATTTACATCTAGTATTAGGGAGGTTTTAAAAAGGTCTAATGTAACCGGTAGAAATAAGCTTACAAGCGCAATTCTAACAAAAACAGGAAGATCCTCGATTGAGGAAGCACTGCAAAAAGATGTTGCGAAGCGTGCTCGCATTACCGCAACACATGCCACAACGGCTGTTCTTAAACCTGACGCTGCTAAGATATTTGAAGATGAAATTGAACAGGCTATACCGAAGATATTTGAGTCTGCGCTTGCTGCATGGAAAGGCACAGAATTAGGCGTTACCAATCCAGCAATGCCCTTGAACAAGCTGATATCAAAATCAGCCATTGGTTCAATCGGGGGCCAGTTTTTTGAAGCTTTTGTGAGACGTGTTACTAACAATACTATTAAAGATCCATCGAAAGATGCAATCTTTGATTTCCAAAAATTAGCTGATAGCCCAGATAAAGACGCTTTATTTGGTGAAGGTAAATTTCAGCTACCAAATGAGTTTAAAAATAAAGTTAATACACACAATGTTGCAAGTGCTATGGGAAAGGGATTGTCGTTACCGGATACGAGAGTAACATTTCTAAAAGCTTCAGGCTTTGCCGCTGGTGGAAATGTTTTCGCTCCTAGGGGTACTGATACTGTACCGGCAATGCTTACTCCGGGTGAATTTGTTATCAATAAGGGATCAGCCAAGAAAATCGGATATGGCAATCTGGGCCGAATGAATAGAATGAAGGATGGAGGAGTTGTTCCTAGTAATGGAGTTCAGTATCTTGCAGGTGGTACTTCTACTGCTGCTGATGGTGGTGGTGGTCGAGACGCAATGGGCTTAATGATGGGAATGCAGGCTGCTACAGGAGCTGTTGCAGGATTTACTGTAGCCTTGTCAAGCTTTGATACGGATGCTCCTGTTACTTCTCTTATAAACCTAGCTTTTGCTGTACAGCAAGCCTCACTGGCGCTGAATCTTTTAGCTCCTTCTTTAGCTCAGAACCTAATGAGGAATAATGCATTATCTTCAGCTGCTGGCCGTCTTGGAGGCGTATTTAAGACAGCTCAAAAGCAGTTTAAAGGGCCTTTAAAAGCGTTTCAGAGGTCTTCGTTTGTTTATAGTCAGCATCTGAAAGCAACAGGAAACAGCACTTTGGCATTTCGCAAGGCGACTAGCACCGCAAAAACCTCACTTATGAAGAGCTTTGGCGCTAATAGTCTTAAGGGTGTGCTTGTTAAAGGTATGACTGGTGTTCCTGCCCTTATTGCAGCATTAATAGCAAAGCCCCTTATTGATGGTATCACTAAACCTTTCACAGAAGCTATATTTGGAGCTGTAGAAAAAATAGAAGGAACAGATATTGAAGGACGTAAGGGAGTCAGTCGTCGTGGCGCAGGTGTTGCTGGTGGTCTTGGTGCCGCTGGAGGTGCTACTGCTAAAGCTTTGGGAGCAGCAGGTACGGTTGGATTAGCAACTGGCAATCCTATTCTAGCAGGTATTGCCGCAGCTGTTGTTGCTACGTTTGAAGTGGCTAAGGGCGTTATTGTTGGCATGGCTAAGCAGGTTGAATTTGACGCTTTTACTAAACTTAATAAGGTTTTAGAAAAATCAAACGATACATTAGCAGCGTTTAATAAATTATCTGTTACAAATCAAGAGAGTTTAGAAAAGCTTAATAGCAGTTTGCTTGATGCCGATAATCGAATGGAGACTGCTTTTCAAGCATCTAGGTCTAGGGTACAGATGGAGGAGAGATTCACCCTTGGTGGCATGGTAGCAAACGCGCCTAATCTAGGTGGGATAGATTCGGGGGTACTTGTTGGTGCTGCTACCGGTATAACTGCCTTTATAACAACGATGTCAGTGCTGATGAAATCTTCAAATATGTGGCTGAAGGTAATTGGAGGTGTTGGTGCTGCTATTGGTAGTGTTGCGCTTGGTTTTGGAGTATTCAAGTCGTCAGCAGACGCGGCTGCGAGACAACTTGGAGCAACAAATCTAGCGTTCCAAAAAGCAACTACTGCATTTACTCCTGAAAGAGTCAAGGCTATTGACGACGCATTTATTAGTACTACTAATAGTATGTTGGAGCAGGCTAGCTCTCTAGACTTTGGAGCTATTGAAAGTCTTGCTGATATAGATGTTGGCGGTCCTTTTACAGCAGCAGCTGACAAATCGCGTCGTTTAGGTGAGTCGTTAATAACTAGTGAAAATGCTATGGACAGATTGGATGATGCCTTAGAGGCTGCGGGAGATTCTACTTCTAGGCTTATAAATGAATTTCATAAAATGAGTAAGATTAAGTTGGTTACTAATTTAACTAAAAACGTTAAGGATGAAGCAGATATGTTGGGAGAGGAAGGCTCTAAGGAGTTAATAGATGCTTTCTTTAAGATAAGAAATTCAATAGATTTTGACAGCGGAAGTATTGAAGACACTTTTCGTAATACTATAGCTCAAATTAATAATATGGATAATGTTACTGCTGCAACACGTAACAGGCTACGTGAGTATGTTAAGGCAGAAATGGAAAGACAACAAAGCATTAAGGATGTAGCCGCAACCAATCTCATAGCCCAAGAGGCTGCTTCTAGAGCACAAAGAGCGTTTGATGCTTTAGCTGCGTCTCTAGATAATTTTTCAGCACAAACTAAACAGATAGCTGCTCAGTTATCAAACTTTGCAGGCAGCATGAAGACCGAGTTTGATAATATCTTTTCTAGTAAGGTTTCTATTGGTAAAGTTAATGCGGTTAATCCGTTTGAGAATATAGAAAGTGCTACTAGGTCACAACTTTCAACCGGAATGGAACAAGTTAGAAGTTTGTCTGGTGACCCAGACGATCCTGCCTTTAAAGGAATTGAAAGTCTTGTCGCAACATCAAAAGAAATTCCTTTTGCTGTCAAAGATACTTTATCAGCCGTTTCTGGTAAGGGAGATGTAAGTAGTACAGAGGTTATGAATGAGTTGCTTAAGCAGCTGGAGTCTAGAGGAGTTGATACAGCTAATTTATCTCCAGCAGCATTAGGTGCGTTAAAAGACACGCTTCAATCAGGTCTTAGTCGTCAAGGAACAGGAGATGTGTCTACAACGGAAATATTAAAGAAACTTTTAGGAGAAGGTGGAGACGTTGAGAAAAGCTTAGTGGCATTAAGTGAGGATGGTAGAAAGGCTATGTCTACGGCATTTGAAGCTGCTACAGGATATAGAAATGCTCTATTAAATATTGCAAGATTACAGCAGGAAATGTTAGAAAAAGAGCGAAACTTTAAACTTTCAATGCTAGATAAAGAAGCGGCTTTGCGAGATCGGATTGCTAAAGCTACTGGTCGTGAGACTGGTGGATCAGCAGAAGCAAGAGCAAGACTTGGTGCTAGAATGCGTGTTCAAACACAGATGAGAACTGGAACAGACGGTAAGGGCAATCTTATTACGAGTGGTGTTGGTAGTGTAGGAGATCCGTTTGATGTGGATGCGTTAATGGACCAACGTAGACAGTTACAAAAGAAAAGAACCGAGGCTAGAGACCGATTAGGCCTAACTCCGGGTCAAGCGTTTGATCCTAGTAGAGTTGATGTACAAGATGAGTCAGCACAACGAGATGCCAATGAGCTAGGTTTGTTGAATGAACAGCTTAATGGAAATACAGCCGCTCTACAGGAACTATCCAATAATACTTCTGTATTGGCCGCGATTGAACAGGAAATTGCTGCCTTGCAAAAGAAAGCCTTATCGGCACAACAAGCTGCTATGAGTTTTGATGAAGCTCGTATTGCTGTTGCTACAGGAGAGATGACACAAGAAGACTTCGATAAGAACTTTGGCAATCCTCTTAGGGCAATGTTGCGAGCTAGTCAGGGAGGCACTGTTACGGCAGATGAAGCTATTCGTATACGTAAGATGCAGAGCGATCCAACGTTTGCAGGGTTTATGGATACGGCTTTTGAAAAGGAAACGGCTCGTCGTCGAGATGCAGGTGAAACGGTCTTTGATCAAAGTCTGGGAAGAGAGCGACTGATTGAAGAAAGTGATGTGCGTCGTGAATTTAATAGAAACAATCAAATGGGTATTCATTCGGTTGCTTCGGCAACAGGAGTGGCGTCTGATTTAACTCCAGCTATTCGTGAGCAACACGCAAGGTCATTGAGATTGGAAGATGAGGCCTTGGCTGCGGGTGGAGATATGGCCGCTGTTGGAATGACACAAGCAGATGCTGCCATTCAGTTGTTTCAATCCCAACAAGACGAATTTAAACAGATCTTTAAAACTGCTAATGATGGTTTAGATGCTGCTGTTGATAAATTTCAAAAGGCTGTTGATGACTTTAGAAGATTGAGAAGTATCGAGGAGTCTCCTGAGATGGCGTCAAAAAGAGAGTTTGAAGCCGCTAAGAAAGTTAAAGACCTAGAGGATAAAAGAGCTAACTTAGCTCCTACTGCAACAGCAGAAGAAAGGAAAAAGCTTGATCATCAAATTATGGATGCAAAGCAGGAGGCAACGCAGGCTAAACTAGATGTTGATAGAAGTCTTGAAGGACAAAGGGATGAGGAAAAACGAGCCCAGTTGGATGTTAAAGAAGCTAAACATCTTGAGAAAGTTGCTCAAGAGAATGTAACACAACTAGAAAAGGATCAAAAGTCACAGGAAAAGGCATCAGCGGCCATAGCAGCTCAGAAAGACCCGACAACAGGAGATCTAGACCCGGCTTTGGCGTTCAAGGGTGTTGAAGGTCGTGACGTAAAAATGGATACGACAGATCCAGCGTTGGAACGGTATATGTTGGGGAAGGCTAAGACAATCTCTGAAGCTACCTTTGGGGCAGGATCAACAGCTGCTAAGGCATCTGAAGAAGAATTAAAGAATCTTTTTTATAGCTCAGCTGATGACAAGGAAACTGAGAAGCAGTGGGCTGTAAAAGCTAATGAGGCAGTACAAAACAGGCTAGTGAGTGTCGATCAACAAGCTCAAGACGATCCTATTACAAACGATAAGATTGTTAAGGCCACAGAAAAGAGCGCAACTGCATCCGGTGACGTAACGGCTGCTGAAGATAAACTACACGCTCTTCAGGCAACCCATTTCGCAGAAATGGAAGCCCATAACCAAATACAGGATAAGTTTGCCGACGCAGGACTAACGCATGGCAGTATATATGTGGCTGATGAAGATCAGACTAAAGAAATAAAGAAAATTGCAGAGACTGGTGAGGCGACTAAGGAACAAAGTCAATCGCTTAAAGAGATGGCTAAGAGCTTGGGAGTGAGTACGACTACAGGCGGTAGAAATAAGCGTCGGGTAGATGATCAAACTCTTGCTAAAAGAATTTTAGCAGCAACTCATGAGGATGCTGGTGGACTTATTGCAAACGAACGGCCCACGTTTAAACGTGCCAGACAGGGCCGTAGAGGAAGCGGCGGCGCCGGTGGCGCTGCGTGGGATCCAGATGATCCGGCGATGCGGGTGGTTGGTCCAGTACTTAATGCCTTAACTACAGTAACTGCTGGGGCAGGGGCTGGAATAGGTACGGCTGCTACTGGGATACTTAAAGGTACTGCACTTGTTGTTCCAGACGCATGGGGTGGAGAATTTATAGACGCGGTGGGGAATAATGTGTGGGATTCTAGCCAAGCAGCAGCCCAACAAATGGGAGGTGCCGCATGGAAAACGGTTACGGCAAGTGGGGAGCTTCAAACAGATTTGTTAGGTCAGCAACTGGACCAGCAAATGACTGAGGGAAATATGGGCGGTTTCGGTCGGGGAGCGGTAGGGTGGTCAAGGTTTATAGGTGAAGCAGCAGTTCCGCTTGGTGGGGGTGCCGCAGGAGCAGCTACTAGAAACATTGCCAAAACAGTTACTAAAGCAACAAATACCGTTGCCAAAGCAACAAATACCGTTGCCAAAGCAACCGCCGCTAGGGTAGTACCAGCTACATCAACGAAAACTGGAGCAAGGGTAGCGACCAAAACGGAAGAAATCGCCGAGGCAATGAGACGAGCTGAACAAGCTACTGCTGGTAGCGCTGACGATGCTGTTAGGGCAATGGGAAAATCAGACAAGGGGGCTAGACACGTAGAGGATTCCATAAAGCCATCAGGACCAAAGCCAACTGATCTTGATAAGCTACCTTTTGATGAAGCTGTTCTTCATTCTGATTATATACCTCACCATAAACGAGCGGTAACGGGGGGTATAGACAAACCCGGGAAGCGTCCACTGTCAAAGAAGGAGATAAGAGAGATCAAAGCTAAGCAAAACGCAGCTGTGGAGGCTGATCGCCTAGCGAATCAGAAAGCAAAACAACAACTGCATGACGAACTTCGACATGTAGATGATGATTTGCTCCGCGTACAAGATCGACCGGCGCCAACAAAGCCAACAAAGCAGCCACCAAAGCAGCCAACAAAGCCAACGCCTGATGAGCAACTTCTCAGGGAAGTAGACGCGGTTAAGTTAGAGAAGATAAAGGGAGCTGGTCCGGGTGTTAAGGGTGCTGGGGGTGCTGATGATGTTGGTAAAAAGATTGCTACGACTGCCGAAGCTGTTGAAGATGCTACTAAGGGTAAAGGGGGTATTAAGGGTTTCTTAAAAAGAAGATATGGGCAAGGAGTTGGTAAGACTGCGATGAACGTGGGGAAAGACCTGAGTCTCGTCCTGATTGGGATAGAGCTACTGCGTGGCTTGTTCGGTGGTCCCAACGAAGAACTCGGACATCCAGACACATTCAACCTAGACGACATGGCTGTAGATCCGTATAGTGGTGGCCCCGAGGTTCCTCTAGAATCATTTAAGGCTGAGAACTTTACGCCACAACCTACGGTTGAACCATCTGAGATGGGAGAACAACTAGAGAAACTTAGAAAGGAGGCAATAGAAAAGAGAAAGCTTGGTAATCTGCCGTCCTCTGAAGGAAAAGCCGCACATGCAGTAGATAGAGGGCCAATGACCCGACCACGTCGTACTGGTAGTGCGCTTCTGGGAAATATAGCATCTGGCGCTGCTATTGGTTGGGATATGTTTAATACTTGGGGACATCTAGTGGCAGAAGATCAACAGAAGAAGCGGGCTGCAACTGATAAAGCCCAAGCCGATGCAACAGCTCAACAAGAGTATGAGGATATGCTCTTGGCAGGTGAACAGAAGGCTAAAAAAACAACAAAACCCTTTGTTCATGATCCAAAAAGTGAGAAGCTAGCCATAGATCCTGCTAATATTGGTGTTGCAGATATGGCTAAGCGTCAAAGGTCGGACAAGCTTTTAGATATGAGAAAAGCAGCTGCAAAAAGTCCTGATACGCGAACACGGAGATGGGGAGAGTCTTTAGAAGATGGGGGTATGCGGACTCAACGTCATCGTGCTATTCGTCGACGTAGGACACCCCATAAACGTCAAGCACCTCGTGCATGGGCAAAGAGACAGCAAGCACAAGGGCTACCAAGCGACTATAAAGCCTATCTTCAGGATCGTAGAAGGAAGATGAGTGGAAGAACTGGAAGCAGCATGAGTTTAGACTTCGACTTACCATCGGATAAGGCCATGAGAATGCTAGAAGAACAAAACATAATGACAGGTGCGGCGATGGGATCAGGAACAGGTTTTACTGAAACTCAGAAAACTACCGCACTGCAAATGGCCCACGGAAAACGGGGTGTTCGAATTGATGGGGCTACGACCATAGGACCGAAAGATGGTGATGTTAGTTCTAATATTGGCGAGGTTATAGCAACAAAAAAACAAGAGGCTGAAGCTGCCACTGTTAGTTCTGGCGAAGAGATGGGCGAATTAATAGTACTAGGTATGAAAAATAATATAAAAGGTATTGGTGAAACTATTGCAAATGAAATTAAAGCTAACTTAGTCGGAGAAAGTATTGATATCAATGCTAACGTAGGTCCAATTCAAGTTCAAATTACAGATGGTGGTAATGCACTCAGAACCTTAGGAGACGGTATGGTTGATACTGTTAAGGGTGCTTTTACTACGGTATTGAATACTATATTTAATTCTGATGGCAATCAAAAAGATGCTGGTGTTAGATCTGAAAACCCTCATCAAGTACTCAGAGCCTTGCGGCCTAAACAAAACAAACAATAAATAAGGTAAATTACAATGGCCATAACAATGTCATATGAGAGTTATAATTTTGGTGCTCCAGAAGGACCAATTCCTTTATTTACAATGAATAAAGAGATTATCAAAACGGGTGGTCAACATACGTTAGGAACTAAAATAGTTGTAACTTTAAACGGTACTTTATTAACTCAGGACGACTTGAGTGAAGGCACCGGCATTGACGTAATTACTAATAGCATAAATAAACTAAAAGACGCCTTTAATGAAGATTACGGTGCGTTTATTTTAAATTGCAACGGCACAATTTATAAGGGATATCCTATAGTTAGAAGTCTAGATTTTAACCATAGAGATGATAATTATGTTAGGCTTGCTGATTATACAATTGTTTTAGAATTTAATCGTTTTGATAAGCAAGGAAAAGATGGATTTGAACCCCATGGATATAAACAGGGCGAAACAGGTCAGGACTCAGAAGAAACAGATCTTACTAGCTATGGCTTACTTTCTGCTTCAGATGAAATCAGTATTGAATGGTACAACTCCAATGATGGTGGATTATTAACTTTTTTTGGTGTTGAGAAACCCAGTATTGTATCTATACAAAGAAGCCTGTCCGCTCAGGGTATGGGTATGTCTAATAAGGTTGATGGAGACGACTTGAGTGCAGAAGAACGTGCCCGTAAATGGATTATGGATCAAATTGATTCAGATGTTGATGGTATTAAAGGTTTGTTTTGTGTAGATTATGAACTTATAAGTGAAGTTAGAACGGCGACTTCTAATAAATTAGAGGGTAATTGTAGTACTAATGTTACATATTTATTAAGTAAAGATTCAGATAGCAGATATGTAGAGAGTTTTGAGGCTTCCGTAGAACGTGCTGCTGAGAGTCCCTTAACAACTATTGCGATTAATGGAACTATACAAGGTTTTGCGGATATTGACTATGGTCCTTCAGTTGACGTAACAGACTGCAACAATCCCACAAATAATAAGTCAGCAATGGACTATGCCAGTGAAGGCTGGGACATTATAAAGGATAAGGTCTATACGAGGGCTCAAACATTATTTGATAGTCTAGAAGCTCATGCAGGATTGTTAAAGGGAACATTGCGCGAGTCTCTTTTAAGCGATAGTCTTGGTTATAATACTGAAGCAGGAACTTTAACCTATAGTAGAAGCTATAATAATAGAGAAGAGTTTTATTATGACGAGGCTTTAGTAGAAACAATTTCTTATAATACTACCAACGCGACTGATATATATGCTAGTTTAACTGTATTGGGAAGGGCTAATGGGCCAATATTTCAAAACATGGCAACAAAAACCGCTGAAACAAGGGATTTAGCTATTGACGCTATCGTTCAACCTGTCAGTCAAAAAACTGATTTTGGTGTTAGTACTGCTATTACAGATGAATATCAGAAGTTGGTTGAGGCTTATGAGACGAAATTTGCCGAGGAACAGGTCTATTTTAGAAATAGTGATACTGAATCTTGGGAACCTTTACTAGGACACTATACTCGGTCTGTTTCATGGACGGTTGGAACATGCTAAAGTAGAAGAGGAATTATTTAATGGCATCTAAAGTTTGTACACCCGATAATTTATATGGACCGTATGAGCAAACACTATTCTTAGGGTGTAGTGTTTTAGGCTTTACAGCTTCTGCTGGATGGGGCGGTCAAACCTCAGAAGTTACTATAGAGTTAGTAGAAGATACTTGTGTTGCAGCAGAGAATCATCCTAAGAAAGTATGGACAGCTGCTGGAGGGGCTATTCTTGCGACAGCCCGTCAGCATACTGGTCCTGATCCGGGTTTTACCAATCCTAATATAGGTGCGCCAGCATACTTTCGGGTTCAAGATTTCGAATTTGCTGGTTTAATTCAGTCGTTCACAAAGAAAACCAGTACTAGTTCTATCGCCTATTCTGTTAAGTTAATTGATCCTCGACCGATATTAGATCATGCTCAAATTATTCTAGATAATTACCAAGGTGGTCATCAGGGTCTGTGTAATGTTTTTAATGTATATGGATATTTGGAATACGTTAATTCTACTGGTGGTCTAGATGGAAACTTTTGTGGAGATAATATATTAGCACATCAAAATATGGGTGGAGCAGGAACAGCGGTTGGAGCACCAGCCCAAGGTTTTGGTGGTGCTAGAAGAAATGACAGAGGTATTTCTTGGACTCTAATTAAACAAGCTTTAAAGGATCTGGCTGCTGGTCCTTATGGAACTAATAGTCGCGCATATTCTTTGGGTGCGCTATTTTACCGTCAAGGTAGTGGTGGGGGTTATGGAGAATTAAGTTTTTCTAATTTTACAGATGCTAATTCTGGAGCTAGATATCTCTTAGATATTAGTGAGCTTCCAGATCCGTATTCTTGGGACTATCGTATAGCTGGTCCGATAGTGAGTTTAAGTGAGATAATTAATCAGGTTTGTGCAGATGCTGGTGCTGATTATTATGTAGAATTATTACCAACGGGTGGGCATTTAGTAATTAAGGTTAGAACGGTCTTTAGAACACAGGTTTTAGGTTCGTCTACTACAATTAGTGATTTTATAACATCTAAAGGTACAGAGGCTGGTGGCAATGGGGTTGTTTCGAACTCTATAGGCAGAGAACTTAGATCAGACTCCAATAGTACCTTACTAATTGGGGGTAAGGCCAGACAGTATTTTCAACAAACCAATCCTGAGTATATTATACCTTTTTGGGGTTTTGATATTGATGGTAATCTTCAACAGGGTAAAAAAATTACGGAGTGTGCAAACATCGAGGGCTGTTTCCCGTGCGATGGAACTCCTTGTACAGAAAATTGTTGGCGTGTATTATTAGATTTTCGCAAGATCAATCTATCATTAGGTGTTCAGGTTACGTTGGATATTCAAAACAATAGTTTTGGACAAAGTGGTTTTGGGTGGGTATTAGAATCTGAATTAAGAATGGCAATGGGAGATTATGAAACTTTTAAAAATAAAGTTATTAATGATACTCATAAAAATTGTGAATACGGGACTGATACGGTATTAAAACGATACTTTAAAGAAACGCTATTGACACAAAGTACAAAGTCTAAACATCAACTACCTACGAGTGAACGTGGCGTTGTGCAGTCGTCGAAACCGGGATCTCGTATCACAGGTGGAGCCACCGAAGGAGCCCCGCCTCAAGATGGTTTGATTTCTAAAAAAGTAGAACGAGATAAGCAGACGTTATATAATTGGCTTCATGCATATGCTTCTGAGTATTATGGTAGAAAATTTTTGGCTTTGGTTCCCGGCGTTTGTTTAATTGACTCGACGATTACCGATCCTACACTACCTATTACTAGCCCAACAAATATAACCACTATATATAGTGACGAACCATCTCCAGAGGGTGGCTGGCCTTCGATAACTAATAAAATTAATGTCGTGGGGAATATTGTTCAGCGCGCTCTTGCTGGGGCTCCATGGACTGATCAAATAGCTACAATACAAGACAGCGTGGATATATTAGGACTGACTAATTATACTGTTAAATCTGATACATTTAAAGATAACGTAGGTAAGTTTAATCCTATTCTTAAGTATGTGTCGGATGGGGACTTAGACGTATCAGAACTATCAGTTGCTGATTATATTACAGACGGTAGCGATGGTAACGGCGTATGGTTAAAATGTTCTATAGATTCAAAATGGGTTGCTGGGTCTCCGATATATAACGATAGTCATTATAATTCGGCAATAGATGGAGGTGGTAGAAAACTTTCGGCCCTCATCACCGCTCCCGCCAGAATGGGTCTGGGAGATCCAAAAGCGGTAGCGAAAACCAATAAGAATGCAACTCCAAAGTATCCTGCGGATGGTAAACCTGACGCTCATCTGAGTGACTCAGAAGTTGAGGGTGTTAATAAAGCAAATGGTGGACATGCGGCTACAGCAGGATCAGTTGGCGCAGCTTTTGTGCATCCTATAGCTGCGGGAGTACCACTCAAAAGTAATACTAGAACCTATGGGCCTTGGTATGTTGTAGGCGCTAACCCCGGCTCTGTTTCGTGTGAAATAGACGATGGACTTGTACCTTGGGAATATGGTGGTATTTCATTTATGAATGCTGCTGGAATTGCTAAAGTACAAAATAGTGCCACATCAATGCAGTTTGGTGACAGGGGTGAAGTAACTATTCCCGGTTATCCTAATCTTTCTGTTGGATCTCCACTTACTTATTATGCTCCTACTGCAAATAGACCCCATGCGATTTCTAGTAGAGCGTTAACTATCAAACAGAAGCAGTGGGCACGAGCCCGTGCGACATATGGGGAAGTTTATTGGGCTATGCCTGCACTGCCCGCAGGTGGAGGAGCATCGGTTACTAATATAAATGTTTCTGTTGGCACACAAGGTGTTACAACCTCATATAGCGTTAGCACATTCAGCCCAGTTTTTGGAAGATTTTCTAAAGGAAATGCTGATCGAATTAAACAAATTGGTTTAAACAAACTGTCAGGTGAACGGGAAAGAAGGGCAGATGCCGCTGTTAGACGTGCAGTTCAATTATCAGAAGATCGTCGTATTGCCAATACTCCAATTCTTGGCGAAGATCCTATTGCTTCAAAAAGTCCAGCTATATGGTTTGTAGGAAAGCTTACAGAAGACGGTAGAAGAAAGATCGTTCTTTCAGCAGATGCAAGAGACTTAGTTTATAATACTGATTATGATAACAATGCGATTATGACTATGGATGGTTTCTTTAGACCTGTTTCTATTACAGGTGGAGTTACTGACGCATGGGTTGAGGCTGGTAGTGGTATGAAACTACCGCGCGTTAATCAACAAGCTGCTTCAAACCCCGATACTTATGCAGCAAGTGGATATAAACAAACAACAGCTCCATTTCCACCTCTTAATGAGTATACTGGATTACCTATTAGACAAAAATATTTAGACTTTCTTGGAGATCCTTATCATAATGTAGGATTGTTTGACGATGAACGATCACATCTTAAGCATGGTTCAACGACCGTTCATGCCTCTTTTGACGGACTCAATCCTTCTGGGGGTCATGATGTTGAAGGGGTAGCTAGAAGAAGCTTACCCGACTTAGAAAAATATAGCCCAACAGAGAACGATACATTACTATTTCATGATGGAGATTCTCTTCCAGTGAAAGGTTCTGGATATGCAGGCGACTATCGATTTTTAGCACATCGTGGACCACTAGTTATACATGGATGGGGTTATGATGTTTATGGTAAGCCTATTCCAAACGCATCGGGTGATGGTGGTGCCAGCACTGGTAATTTCAGTGATACTTATGCTGGCTTATCGGATAGATTTCAAGATAACTGGTTAGGTGATGCTCGTAATTGGCCTGTAGCTCCAGTGGACTTAAGATTTGATAGAAAAAGAGGTGTTTGGACTATTCCTCCTGCCTTTAGAATGTATCAGGTATGGAATACTGAACCAAACTCTATTCCTGCTGGTGGTTCAGGTCCAATGTCGGTTTTAAAGTCTAAAGATGATATATCTGATAAAGTTGGTGATGCTATTACTGATCCTACTATTACAGTACAAAATTGGACAGAAAGTAGTATAGATGCTGGAGCAAAAACATTAGCATATTATGATAGTGCCTCATCAGAGTATTGGCCTATAATGGCTACGCCATCAAAAATTATAGCTGGAGTTTCTAAAGGAGGTTCCGCTGCGGAATGGGATCCTGATCACATGACTCTTAAGTCAGGATGTATTGAGGCTTGGACTTTTACTACAGCAACTTTATTTGATGAATCGGCAACATATCCTTCTGGAAGTTTGGTGACAGTACAGTATTCAGGATATCATACAGGACTTCCAATGATAGACAATCATGACGGTCCTCATAAGATATTGTATACAGGTGTTTCAGGATGTCCTGCACAAGTATGGGAGATAGCCACATCACATCGCTGGGAACCTAGTAGTTTTGACGAGGATCAAACCTTGTATGGCTCTCCGAGATGGAAGCGAGCGGGTAGCTGTGACAAGGGTGAAACATGGATTAATTCTGGAGAGGGACAAGCGCAATCTAACGGTGGAACTATTGGACCGGGACCATTTAGTGACACATCTGGATGGGTGTCCTTCCCCGGATCAAAAGTTCTTAATACGGGCTGTACTGCTTCGTGGAGTCATGGTATGACAACCGCACCCGTACAGGGTCACTATGTTCAAGGTGGTGGTGGTAGTGATATATTAGTGTGGTATGATTGTAACGCCTTACCGGGATGGGTAACTATATCGACATAAAAGGATATTAAATGAGTAACTTAGGAAATCCAAATTGTTGCTGTGAAGTTGGATTGCATTATCCGTGGCTTACGTTTGAAACCAATACGTTTGGAGCCAACATGGATGCTGCACATCCCAATCAGATTGTGCGTACACCAGCTGTTTCTATTAGCACACCACCAAGTCCGAATTACTTATATACGTATTGTAATTTTAGTACCGGCACAGATGATTGCAATTTACCTTGTTATCAAATGCCTACTTTGGCCAAAGACGTTATTGACCAAACAATTATGCGTGTTGAGGTTGACGAGGATGGGTGTTGGGATGATTGCAATGACAGTTCATGTTGGTGTGATATTCCTAAAGATTCTACCGCTTTAAAACATTATATAGACTTAGATTATCCAGATGTACTAAACTGGGTAGATCAGGGTCCAGTTGAAGGAGGAGTAGGAAGTAATAATGCCTATCCTGAAC
>Ga0114934_10001149_pt1 | contig 17188 bp, 15 predicted proteins | sample 4SBtaG_2_FD_99695 | JGI IMG/M metagenome (GOLD analysis project Ga0114934, IMG submission 99695) | Deep subsurface microbial communities from Kolumbo volcano to uncover new lineages of life (NeLLi) - 4SBTROV10_white metaG | ecosystem: Environmental > Aquatic > Marine > Volcanic ...
CGGTGAACCGACAGGTCACAAAGGCGCAGCATGGTACATCAACGTAGAAGCACACCTATTTGGGGAAGAACCATTAGGGGTTTACCCCGTTCTCCGCGACTCAAACGAACTATGGTTCGGAGCAATCGACTGGGACATAGGCGACGAGGACTCTCTGGTTCACGCCTACAACGTCGAACAAGCACTCGCCTACCTCGACATCAACTCGTTCGTTGAAATGTCCAGATCCAAAGGCGTGCACTTGTGGGTCTACGTTGAAGAGCCCGTTCCTGCAGAACTGATGCGGAACGCACTCACTTCCATTTGCGACGTGGTAGGAGCACCAACAACAGAAGTGTTTCCCAAACAAGTTTCTCTCGAAGGCAAAACTTTCGGCAACTGCATACGTCTCCCTTACCCCAAGATCCGCTCAACGGGCCGCCAAGGCGTCCGCAAAGGATCGTGGTCCCTGAGACTAGAGGACTTCGTTGAAGCCGCCTACGACAGCAGAACAACGTCTGAGCATCTCACAAAAGCTGCTTTGCTGGCGAAACCCAAACCTAAACCTGCGCCGCTACGTCAAGAACGCCTCGGAAATCGTCGCGAATACCCAGTTTGGCTAGATGATCTACTCAAATACGGGCCATCAAGAACAAGAGAAACAGTTGACAGGTCAGGAGCTCTCTGGACCATCGCCGTAGGTTTAGCTTTCGCCGGTCACGACGCCAGCGAAATGCGTTCCGTTCTAATCGGCTGGGACTCCCAATGGGGACAGAAATACACAAACCGTAGCGACGGGGACCTACAATACGACACACTGGTGTCGAAAGCTTTGACTCACGCCGAAGCCGAACAACAAAAATTCAAACTAAAGTTTAGGGGTACCACACATGGATCTTGAAGGAAGCCATTTCATTCACGTCTCGTCAAGACCCAAACCGAAAGAGCGGCCACGGTTAACGAAACGAGGCCACGCATTCACACCCAAAGCAACAAAAGATGCGGAACAATGCATCCGAGACGCTTGGGAAGCTTCAGGAAACCCAACTTTCGAAGGATCAGTTTCCGTTGTCATCGTTTACAGCAAAGAAAGCACCTCGATATGGGTAGCGCCCATGACCCTAGAAACAAAGAACTGGGGCGGCGATGTGGACAACCTAGTGAAACTCACATTAGATGGGCTTCAAGGTGAGGGGGGCGCTTTCCTCAACGACTCCCAAGTACGTCGAGTTGACGCAATCAAACTATGAGCAACTACTCTTTAACCGAGCGTTTCAACGGAACGTGGGGCGACATAGCTGAAAGCCAGTTCGAAGCCGACTACCCCAACGCACTCCGCTACGGACTAAACAAACCCCCACTAGGTTGGGGGGTCGAACGACTACCTCTAATGATGAGGTACACACCTGACTACATTCTTCCCAACGCTTTAGCAGAAGTGCAAGGCTTCGGAAAGAACGGATTGAAAATCAAGTTCGAAAAGCTTCGCGCACTCGACTTGTGGAACCAACAACTTCCAGTCTATTTTTGGCTGTGGAGCTCAGCCCGATCTGATAGCCTGTGGGTGCCCCTCGAAGGGATTTGGGAAATTATCGATGGGAATAAAGTTACATTGGATTCTTACAACGACACGAAACGCGGTAAGGCGTATATCAAGATACGCCCTGGAGACTTGCCATGGGGTTCTCATGGCAGTCCGACGATACGGTAGACCGTCCACATACTCACGTCGAGTTCAACCCAGAGATCCACTGGAGGGCTGGTGGATGCCCCCTGACAAGCGAATAGAACTAACAACCGACGAAGATTTAGAAGAAGCGGTGTCAGAAGCGTTGCAAGAATGCTGCGAAGATGACATCGACCAAATGGTTGTCGAGTCTTTATTTATCGCAAACCTGAGTTTACGAAAAGCAGAAGATCTTACAGGGATTCCGAAAACAACTATTGCTCGGAGACGTGACGGGCTAAGAGTTCGTTTAGAAAACTATTTGAAACAAGAACCAAGTGTTCAAAAAAGATTAGTCACATCTCCTGCCCATCGGAAGCTATATCTATAAAGTCCATGAAGTGACCTAACCAACCGGCCACAAAGGAGCCCGCTCCCATGTTGCCGTCCTGTGCGTCTTGCCAAGCGCACACAAGTTCACTCACTTCTTCGGGGGTAAATACCAGAAGAATACCTAAACGCTCCTCGGCGTCTGGATCTTCTTTCACCCATTTGGCATGAGTACCATCGTCCATCTCGAAAAGATTTCTGTTTCGAAGAAATTCTTCCTCGACTTCGCGTTCCACAGTTTGACCAGCTTCGGCCATCCATAAGGACCACTTCTCTTCGAGATCTTCCATTGCACTAACGTCCAAGTTTTGCTTTAGCGAGGGACTTGACGGAGGCAATTCCTGCTGCCGCCATAGCCGTTCCTGCCGCTTTGAGACTTGAAACATCAGTAACAACAAGAATAGCCAAACCAGCTTCGACGGCGGTCCAGATTGTTCGTTCAAACCAATCGCCCCAATCCATTTTCTTATTCATCTCAGTCACTTCTTTTTTCTCCTTAACTAATAGTTTGAAGAACGCCGCTTAGATTTACGGGCAGGCGCTTTAGGTCGTTGAGGACGCTTAGGTCTTTTAGTTTTTTTCATTTGCCGAATGGACGGCCACCATGCGCCTGATTTCCCAGTGCAGTGGATCGGAGCCAAGCCGCATCACTTTTAGCTTTAGCAGCCATGTCAGCATTGTTTTCAGGCGATGACGAATTGTATAAGTAGTCGTCCGCATCACCGAAAGTTTCTCCGAATTGTCCATATCCTTTGCCCTTAGGCATATTTCCATCTCCTCATTGAAGGAACAAAGCGTGAAAGGTTCTCACACCACACACACCATCGGGCTTCAAATAGCCCTGTGATCGTTGGAACTGCCTTAAAGCAGCCGTGGTCTTACGACCCCAAATGCCGTCAACAGGCCCAGGATCGAAGCCACGTTCGGCTAAACGCTCCTGAACCACACGAACAGCTTCACCCCGAGATCGACGCCAACGACTCAACGGTCGTCGAGCGATCTGAGCTTTAATGTTTTCCAAATAAACAGCAGCACGTTGCACTGTTTCCTGTTCAACTACACCATTCACCGGCATCCCCTGTTGCAACCAAGAAGTAAGAAACGATCCAGGGCACGATGTGGAACCCAGCTTTGAGTGGGGTTTAACCCACAGCTTTCCCCCATAACGGGCCTGAATTTCTTCTATCTTAGCTCTAATTAAACGCAAGTTCTCCTCTGCAACCTCTGCCGAACCCCATCCTGCATAACAAATGCTTTCTGTTCGAGAGTTCCATCCTTTGGTTGCACCCGAGATAACCCCTGCGCCACGGCCTTCATAAAGAACACCGTCTGAGATAAGCCAGTTGTATGCGATGCCACGCCAGCCTCTAGTTTTCATGTGGAAACGCTCGTAAGCTCTTACCGCATCTTCACCAGAAGGACCGTTCTTGACACCGCTGTGATGCAACACGACACCAACCACCCTTGACGGGCGTAGCCTAGAAAAAGGCTTTGCTGGCGGTGTGGCACCCCATTCGGTTCTGGAAACGTATCTCACTACAGGCTACTCAGGTGTGTCCCGCTATACCCTTCGATTTTCTATGTCGACGAGATCTCGCATATCTTTCGAATGCCCAACTTGGTCTTTAATAATCTGATTCGTGCGCTCCCCACGATCATTAATGCGGAATCCGCCACCAAACAAAAAGGATACCCAAGTAGTTATCATACGTCGTTGTTTCGCTTCTTCATTAGCGAACATCCGCCGAGCTCTACCAAAAATAGGGGAAATCTGATCAAGCATGTAAATGTTTTGATCACGCATTTTCCATTCCCCTTTCGAGTTCTTCTTAGCCATCCCTATCGGTTCCAACGCTTGCATCAAGCCAGGAATCTTCGAGTAAACATGAGGAAGCTGCTGGTATCTCCCACTAAAAGGAATGTCAGCAAACGATTGCTTATCGGCAAAAAGTTCGATAGGAGTTTTGACCCACGGATACATTGACTGCAATGGCTCCCGAACAAACGAATTTTTTTCTTTAGTCATCTGGAACAGATTACGGAAAGGAGTGTCGGGAGTTGCATAGATTCTGCCACCCAACCAACTACTCCCGCCAATCTTCCACTTCCATGGCAACCTAATCCCCATCAGATCATCATAATAATCGGGCTTCACACCCTCTTCAGAAGATAGCGACTCGATGTGTTGTTTCGCCCGAAGCTGACCCGTCCACGCTTGAGGCGCTTTCCCGATTGATTCGATCAGCACAGGAATAATGTTTTTCTGCCACGTATAGAACGGTATAAACATTTTCAGTCTCCGTTCCGCTTTCGTCAAATCAGCATAATCAAAGTGATACTTATTGATAGCCCGTAAAGCATCTTCAGCGGAGCCACCCTTGCTCATTACATCGAACCCAAGAGCAGCACGTAACACAAACTCAGCGCGCTCATTCTGGGTTCGCACTGCAGCAGATAACTTAAAGTCAACTTTGGCGGGATTCCAACTGCCTTCGACAAACCCCTCAGCAAAACCCATTCTGGAACTACGATCAAAAGTTCCGATTCCCGATTTGATGGACGATTCAATTTCCGACCATATCTGGCCTGGGCTAACCGCCCCGCTTTCCATCAATTCAGCAAAAAGATCCCAGTCTCTAGGGGAAACTTTACGATTTACCCCAAACATATTGTTCAGCGTTGTGGGCTTTCCCTGTTCGGCCAACAATCTAGCGCCCACAAGGATGTCTCCATCCCCAGCTTTACGTGCAGCTAAAGCCATGCCACCGATCCTGCTGTGGGTCCCCATTTCCACGCCAGCGACCAAACTGTTAATCATTGCGCCACCTAGCAAGTTTCGCATAATAAACCCAGGCGACATCACGGCTTGAGATTTCCACCAGTTGGCAAACTTAAGGTAGGTCGCTAAAGCTTTTGAGATTTCAATGGGGTTATGTAGACCCACAGAAGATTGAATAGCCGTTGAAAAAGCTTGAAATTCTGCTTCACCGAACCCTTCACCGCCGCCCATGACATAGTTACCAGCGCCACCACTACCGCTGCCGCTAACCTTTGTTGCCTTTCCTGGCGTTATACGGTTCCCTATTTGCTTAAAGCTTCCCGCCCAGTTGCCGAGGGCGCTACCGTAAGCATCGTTGAAAGCATTCAAAGCGTTCCTGCTTTGCATCACCGCACGAATGGCATCTTGTTGTGTTTCTGCTGCGCTTACTTGGTCAAAGACGTTAGGCGACTTTCTCAACTCATCAGCTTCTAAAAGCATATTGTCAACTGCTGACTGCCGAAGCGCACCCCAATAAGCAATCTCTGCTTGAGCATTACGCATATTTTGCTCTGCTGGATAAACCTTTGATTGAGCATCTTCCATTTTGAGAGTCAAACTATCTATGTCAGCGTTAGCGTCTGCTATCTGTTGGTTGTACTGTGCACGTTTTTGTTTCAACGCAGCTACTTGCCTTCGGAACAAAGGCACATCGACTGCCGCAATCTGTTCAGCGCTCCCAGCAATACCAACAGCAAATTCCCTTGGGATTCTTTCCCTACGGGACGACCCCCCTCCAGGCTCATACGCAGAACGACGCTTCTCAAACGTAGCCCTTTGCTTTTTCCCTTTTGCTCTAGCGCCCCTCATTCGCTCAACGTCCACGTAGTCTGCAATGCCACCGATTCGGTCGTCTACGTTGTCGATGACACTGAGAATCCGTTCAGCCTCCGCAATTTCTTTATCTAAAGCTTGCAAAGCTGGAGCATTCTCAACACCCATTTCAATAGCTTCTTGCAAAGCGCGAACATTAGCAGCACCTAAATCTATTCCCGCAGTAATCAAAGCGGCATGAGTTATTCCCTCTAAACGAGAAGCAGTCTCGTTCGCTTCAAGAAACGACATCGTTTTCTTATCTTTGTAAAGATCTTGAGCAGAACCAGTCGCAGATTTTTGCAAATTTTGAAGCCGAGAACTACCCGCAACTTTCGGATCAAGACTTGGGTACTGGTCCGAGATAACCCGCTGTGGATCTGAGGGCCTCATAGGTTGCTCTGGGAACAAAGCTTCGATAGCTGGGTGCACGTCGCTACCCATAGCCGCTCTGCCCTTTCCGAGCCTATGTCGTTGGGAACCTAAATTAACGCTGAAAGGAAATCCTTGACCTACTTCCACTGCAGGTCTAGGAACACCACCCCATTTCTTCCCCGTACCGACAAGCTCAGGGGGAACACGAGAAGCAGTTTCGTCATTGAATCTGAAACCTCTATCTCGCCAATAAGCTCGACTTCGCTGTCTTTCTGCCCGCATCTTCGGTACGTCTCTGGCGGTTGTCAAGCCTTCGTTCAACTCTCGGTGCACATTCTTTATAGCTGTCCACAAATCCCTAGCTTCGCTGGGATCCTCTGCGAACAGATCAAACATAGGACGTTCCGCATTCGGGTCAAACCAGTTAGTGGTAAACCCCGTGCCACTTGTCTCTGCTAGCCAAGAAGCCAATTTGGGTTGAGTTAAGTTGAACCAACGCCAAAGATCATCGTCATAAGGCATATCGTGTGAGATGATCCTTTTGTTTCTTACTGGTTCAAGCCAATGGTCGAGATTCTGTCCCAAGAGTTCCGATCTTAAATACTCCCCAAGTTCTTCCACCTCATCAAACCACTCGTCGAAGTCCATCTCCCAAGGAGGAGGTCCAGCAGCAGCAACCGCTTCCTGGGGCGAAAGATCAGGTTTGTTCGGATTTTCGTAGGTCATATCTCGATAAACGCTAGGCCCTCCTTCTAAGTCGAAGGCTCGGTTGAGCTCGCCACCCTGTCGATCTGCTGGCCTACCACCCACAGAAGGAGCATATTCCTGTGCTTTAGTAGTTTCGTCTGCACCGACTCCCCAACGAATATCCGCTCCACCTTCCAAGAAAAGATGATGTTGGAAAGTCTGAGGATGATAGTCACCTAAGTAACGACTAGCTACCACAGAAGAAAGCAAATCGACGAGATCGTCGTCGCCGTGCTCCGCAGCCATAAGGATATCTCTAATAACGTAACCAACTTGGCCCACATCTTCGGCTCGGTACAAAGCCGCTAATTCCCTTGCACCCATCGGCCCCAAAAGAGGGTCGTCCATCAGACGAGACATCCCCATAGAGTCAGCTAACTCGGACCAAACAGACCCAGGTATTTCTTCCAAAATGTCAGGTCCTACTGTGCGACCCATCCGACCAGTTTTACCTGCCGCCGCACCCAGATTTTTCCACACTTCAAGCTCTAACGCCGTGTTGACCATCCACTCAATAGCGAGCGCCGGTGTGGCCCTTTCTATTAAGCCCCGAGATTGGAGCCTGTCAGCCAGATCGTCAATATCAACGCCGGTGCCTGGTCGGTCCATGTAATCTTCGTACCTGTTGATAGCTTTTGCTTCGTCCCCAGAAACAAACGGAACAACTTCCGCTGTACGCAGCACGTCTAACTCATTTTGTAATGTGCGTAAAGTGTTTTCTGCCTGCTCTAGTTCTTGGCGCAAATGTCTACTTGGTATGGACCGAGCCTCATCGCTTAGTCTATTAAAATCTTCTTCGATAGACTCGACTCTTCGTAGCTGTTGCGATATCTCCCTTTCAAGATCACTAATCTCTTTTTCGCTAACCCTTAGGGGCCCACCCGCAACTCCAGTACTGGCATCCGTATGACGACCAAATTTGGTAGCGCTAGCTTCAGGGTCGAAAAACGTGTCACCCACCAAACGGCGAAGTTCTTGGGGTAGCAAATAATACTCTCCCCATTGTTCGTGTATCTCTTGGATTTCGCGACCTGTTTGGGGATCAGTACCAGCAAACACATGCGCTCTTTCTCCAAGCGACTCGCGCAAAACTAGTTTACGCAACTGTTCTTCTTCAGTGGTAAGTTCCCTGCGTGTTATTTCCCTGGGTTCCCTGCGGCCCCATGCCCACCTATCCCTCCTTTTTTTTCGTTCTGCACGGTTAAAGGCTTTAACGTCTACGTTGAACTGTTCAGTGAGTAGTCCCACATTTTGCAGTAATTGTGGATCTTCTGTGATTCGAACGCTTTCAGTTTCGAAAGTTAAACCTCTCAATTTCTGGTTAGCGCGAATACCTAATGCTTTTTCGATATCGTCATAAGCTCTAACTACTCTTGCCTTATCTAAATCAGTCAAGTCGCTGAAATCGAGTCTCGTTATTTGTTTAAGTTCAGCTATTTCATCTGCACTAAAAAGAGATGCAGCTATTCCAAGGCGACTTCCGTACAGAGTATCGCTACGATCCGTATTGGGCTTTATCCCAAAATTAAAGGTGCCTTCCTGCAACCCTTCAAAATATCTTTTAATTGAACGTGCAGCATAATAAGGGTCGGTGCTGATTTTTTCGAAGCCCCCATGTTGCGTACCTTTAGTTCCTGGCACTCTCCGAATGTGGTCATCTATTAACCGTAAATAAGAGGCAAGAGTATCTGCTGTTTCTAAAGCTGCGCCTGATAAACCAGCAACACGTCTCTTTAAATCACCTATAATTGCATCTTCCAGTAGCTTCAATGCTTGTTCAGGGCTTTGTTGGAAGGTATCTAAAGCAGCTTTAAGTGGCCCGAAAAGGTTCAGATTTCCCTCGTATTCCAGACCTGCCACTATCTGTTCTAAATCCGATCCTGAAACCCCATAAAGCGGTCGATTAGATTTTTCTAACGACTCTGCATCTAGGAGTTCAGGCAGCGTTCTTGAAGATTGATCCGACGATCTAACTCTTTCTTGTTCCTCACCTATCTGCCGAGCTTTTCGAAGAGCGATCTCTCTAGGGGATTCATCCCACGGCAAAATTTCGTGAGAAGTAACGCCTCTTTCGTAATCGTCGATTCCTGTAACATCTCCAGTAGCGCCACCTTTGGGTCTACTCGCCCCTGGAGATTTTCTGTACATTTCTTCATTATCGACAAGAGCGATAAAAGGATCTTGTCGCCCATACCAAGGATCTTTCACAAACCATTTTCGGGCCCCAAAAATTTGAGTTAACTGATTCGTGAGTTCTTTCTCCCGCGAATCTGCCACCGTTGCAGCTTTTCTTCGCAGTCGCTCCCAGTCTTTAGTTGCCGCATCTAAATCTGTGCTTCTAGCGAATCCCTCAGTCAGTTCAGAAGCTGGAGCGACATACACAGGATCTCTGAAGTGACCGTACCGCATCGGTTCTTTATATAAATCTAATCCCTCTACAACAGCTTGTTTTTCTGCCCTGTACCAAGCTGTCTTTTTTAGAGGTGACAAAAATCTTTTTTTGAACTCTTTGAATAGAACTTGTCCTTCGCTTCGCAGAGCTAAACCAAAGAGCCACGTAAAATCTTCATTATGCAAATCATCCACGTTGTCCAAAAACCAGTTAACCAGTTGTCTAGCATGATTATTTGAAATGTTAAGTAATTTTGCGAGCTCGCGATCTACCTTTGGGTTTTTGACCTTTTTCCCCATTCCCTTGGGCAGTAGGCCAGTCCACTCATCAGCGTATTCAAGCGCTGGGTGAGTATTTAATATCTCGTAGGGAAGTTTCACTAACTCTTGATCCGTTAACTTCAGACCTCGATGAATCAAATCTCGCCTAGAAGGATCCGTTGTTTTGTTCAACTCTTGGAGCAGTCGATTATGCGTGAGCTCTTGCTTGGTTCGCTTAACAGCTTTCACAAGATAAAGGGCATTGGGTTCCACACCTGCGGGAACTGGAGAACCTGTGCGGACAAGAGCGTCGCCCATTCCGAGGTCACTTTCGGCACGAGCAACTATGCCACCATCCCCAACTGCTCCGCCACCTCCAGGGTTGTAAGCAACAACGTCAACTTCGGGACCAAACCCCTGAAAAGCAGTATCCCATTCCGCTACTCTTGCTTTCAAAGGAGCATTCGTAAAAGGATTTATCCACTTGTCCGCAACAATTCCCGTAGCAGGCACCTCTAGTCCTTGCTTAGCTGCGTCGCCTGAATGTTTGAGTAGTTCATTTAGCTGCTGAACCGACTTGTCGTCTTTCGCTGCGTCAATACCCTCCGCAGCTAGACGCCTCAACTCTTGTTCAGCATTGTTTAAGCGTTGAGTTATTCTTTCAAGAAACTCAACTTCAGGAACAAGTGCTGGTCCTGCGCCTTCAATTCCTTCTTCGCGTCCAAATCGTGCAACTGCTTCTCGACTCGCTCGCAACTCGGGCGCTAAATCATTTTGAATTGAATCAATAAGTTCATCTTTGACTTGACGTAAAAGCCGCAACCGCTCTGCATGTGGTTCAATAATTTCGGCAAGAATAGCTAACTGTTCATGGTTTAAGGGGTCGGTATATGGCATCCGATCTTTATAAGATCGCAAAAACTTTATAAGATTTCGCCGATCAGTCGTATTTAACTCTTTAACCTGAGGCAGATCTGCCGCAATCTCATCCAAACGAATTAAACCGCCCTCAATTTCAGATAAAACATTTTGGGCTTCAGTAATATCTGTATCAAGCTTGGCTTTGCCTGCCTCAAAGTTCTCTTGTGCGGCTTGAGCGGCCATACGAACTGTTTCCGCTGTCGCTTTAGTTTCCTTGTAAAGCTTGTCTTGTTTGACTTTAGCTTTTTTCCATGCGTGAAGCAGTTCGCTTAATTGACTTTGTGTGCGTCTGTTGATTATTAAATTGTCACCATCGGTGCGTGTGCCCAACTGGACAAGTCCAGCATCTTCAGCATTGTTGAAAAGTCTTTGATGAAAAAACTTGTCGAGCATCGATTTGTCGTAGCGGGTAACGATTTCGTTGTAATCAGTTAAAAAAATGTCTTGCCAATCATCGCCATAAGCCGTGCGCCCATTGTCCAACATTTGTAAACGAACAGACTTTCCTGCTCTTTCTGGATCTTCGAGTATTAACCCCGTTCCAGGTGGGAACTCTTCACCTATCACCCATTTTCGTTGTTTAGCAGGGTCGTCACCTGAAGCTCCGCGCCATCCCCAAGATTTGCCGTCATCGATTATCTCGATTCCTGCAGCTTTCTGCGCTTCTTTTTTGGTCATATCCAAGAAGCGGGCAGTGTAAAATTCGTTAAAGCCTTTATCGACAACATCCCAGTCGTCGACAGCGGCATCACCCCATCCTGGCCCGAAAGGAACGTCGGCAGGGGCACCAAGACCCCTCATTTGGCCTGTATGCCCAACGCCTTTGTTGTATAAAGCTAGCTTCCGAACCCAACTTTCCTTCATTTTGGAATGAAGAGCGTTCATGGTAAAACCAACTTTAGGAACCGTAAAAGCTGAATTGGGAGAATCGCTCATATAAGCAAGATCTTCAGGAGTTAGCTCAGGCTGCCCCATCATTTTTCTTGCACTTTGAGTTAACTCAAGCTGGTCATTGACCTCTTTGTTTATGTTTTGCCACTCCGTCTGCAGAACTCCCCTTTCCACTTTCGTGGTGTCATGGGCATCCAACCAACGAAGAGCATCCATACGGACCTGTGGGTCTTTGCTTCTTGAAAGAGCTTTGAAACCGCCTTTTTCTCCGCCCAAATTAATAACTGCTTTAGAGAATGGGCTAGTTCTCATTACCGTACCAAATAGCCTGCCAGGTCCAGAAGCTAAAAGCCCGAGAGGACCAGCCAAAGATCTTATGGTGCCAGGTAGCTCAACGCCCATTGAGTTTGCTAAACGTGCTGCTTTTTCGGCTTGTTTGGAGAATTGGCCCGTCTTGATTGTTTTGGACCTGATAGCACTCATTGCTTCTACAACTTCGTCAATGTTGTCAGCAATCTTCCAAACATCATCATCGACAAGATATTTGGGAACTTGTTTTGCTCTCAGTGGTGCGAGTTTGGGTGTTAAACGATTCCCCGAAAGAAAATTTATTGGTTTCTCTAATATGTTTCGCCCTGCCCTAGACGTACCTGGGGCCAACATAGAAAGACCAGCTTTAATACCAAGTTCCTCTAAAGCTTCCGCACCTGCATAAGAAGCCGATCTTGTTTTGGTAACCTTGTCAGCCGCCGTTCTGAGCTTGTCTCCTTTAGCGATATTCCCAGCCTTGTAAGCTGCTTTGGATGCTGAGTCAAGCCCTTTGGAAACATTTTTCCAGTTAGTATGCATTCTTGCTGCACCCAAAACAGGAGCATAAAGCAGCGGATCTAAAGCTAAGTCAAGCGCTAGGCCGACACCGAAGTTGCCCCATCTTCCGAGATCTATGCCTTCGTCACGCAAGAACTGGTCCATCATGTAGTTGTCGCCAACCTGATTCCACCAGTCAGTAAACGAAGCTCCCTCGCCTTGCGCTAAATCGACTGCTTCTTTCAGGCTTGAAACAACCAGTGCGCGTGGTTTGTCAAGAATGTTGATTATGTCACCAACAGGTCCAGCGAACCCTTTATCTTTCGTTTGGCTACCCCCAACTCGCAGCCCAGGAACATACAAAGGTCTTGAGACCGCACCAGAAGCGCCCTGAGGGCTTCTGACGTTTACTGCCTCTCCTTTGACTGCCGCTAAAAGTTCAGCCCTTCCAGGGCGTTTAGGGGGCGTCCGCAAGGCTGCCTTGTTCGGCACACGAACAACCATGCGATTTACCTCCCTGTCATCTCCAAATAGTCAAGATAGTCAGGATCCGAACCCCGTGCCCCTGCACCCAAACTTTCCATATACTGGTTAAAATCAGGGTTTGTTAATCGAAAAGCAGCCAAGCTTTCTTCAAGTGAAAGATTCTTTTTGAAATCATCAACTGAGATTTGAGGTATATCCCCTGGATCCATACCAGGATTTTGAAATGCAGTTAAAAGATCAGGAACCATTTGGGCGCTACCACTATTCAAACTTGTTAAGTAATCCATATACTCAGGGAGAACACCGGCTCCTGTAGCACCCTGCAAAGCCCCAGGAGTAGTCACAAGGGCTTGAGCTAAAGCATCCATATTTTGTGATTGAGCCACAACGCTTTGAGCATTCTGAATTTCAGGCAACAACATAGCCATAGCAGTATTCTTATCAATTTCCCCGACAAGAAGAGCATCATTAATCCTGCTCATCTCACTATCAAGTCTCATCTGATTCATTAAAGCAGCCTGAGCAACAGCATCACCTAAGTCAAGTTCGGCTTGACCTAATCCCATTTCCATTCGCTCTCGACGCATTCGACCAGCTTCATTGCCGATCATCTCCAACGTGTTAGCAAACTGAGCTCCCGAGTTGAACCCATCCGCAAGAAGGGCACCAAATTCATCTTCGGCTCCCTGAATATACGAAGCTGGAGAAATACCCAAACTCTCCAACCTTTGACTGGCCGCTGCAGCATCAGCACGAAGATTTGTGTCCCGATCCTGATAATTGTCGACAAGCATTCCGCTCGGAGCCACACCGGCGGCAGCGTTACCCGCATCATAAATACGGTCTGCGTCTCGCCCACGCATTGCGTCGTGCTGATCGAATTGGCCCCGAATTGTGGTCCCAATACTCCCTAGACGATTAGCCCTGCTTGTAGCTTGCCCATCGTAATAGCCTTTAAGCGCATCGAAACGCGCTCCAGATTCGCCTCTTCTTTGTTCAAGTATTTGATCAAACAAACCTTGAAGCTCTGCGTCCTGAGCACTTTGAGCCGCTTGAGCCGCCTGCAACGCTTGCATTTCAGGCGAAGTGCTAGAACCCAACGGCCTATACGGGTCCCAAGGAACACCCTTGTCATAAAGATCTGATTTGACATTAGTGGGTCCTCTTTGTATCACCGAATTTCTGACATCGTCCATAGTGGGCAGACCACCACGAAACCCTCTGTGATATGTCTTAGCGTCAGCAAGATCTTTGCCAGTGTTGTATTGCGCTTGCCTCTGCTGATTCATCAGAGCCCCTTATCGATTGTGTTGCGTGCAGCGGCTCGACTAACATCATCGCCGCCACTAAGAACATTCGGATTCAAAGCTGCCGTCGCCGCCGCAGCTTTCAAAGCCTCAACTTTTGCGTCATCGCCAATAGACGCATAATACTGTTGACCGTATCGAGCGTCATTCAAAGCATAATCTTGCATCGTGCGACCGAACTGACGTTCCAGTTCTCCCAGAGTTCTTATCGAATCACTCTCGAACTCTCCCATACCTCTATTAAACAAACCAGAATTTCGCATACCACGCTGGTTGTATCGATCAGGGATTCCTCTACGGGCACGTTCGATAGCTATATCGGCAGAACGGCGGTTGTATCTATTATCTTCCATCGAACGTCGACGATTCAACTGGTTCTGGTTTAGATAAGCAAGGTAGTTAAGGTACGCTTGGTCACTTTTTTCTGTACCAAACGCTTTAAGAGCAGGAACGTGCGTCACTAAGTTAGCGTCGTAAACTTCTTTATTTGAGGTGACATTCTGCGGATTAGGTGCAACTACTCCCATTGAAGCAGCATCAATTTCTGCCCAATTCGCAGGTTCTTTAGGAACCACACCCAACGAAGCTTGATCTGCTAAAGCATAAGTACCTTGATTGCGTTTAGTTCTAGCGGCACCGCGGCTGGGTCCCCCAACTCCGTACTCCTTGCGGTCGTACAGCACTCTGGGGTTGAGCTTCGTAAGCCCACGTTTTTTATTGGGGCGTACCCCAAATTGTCCACTCTGCCAGGGCCCAATAGCCACAAGTCACCTCATTCAGTGTGTTCAGATGTCCCACAACAACAATCACAAGTACATTGAGCCGCCTCAAGCTGATCAATGTGAACTCGCATTAAAGCGATTTCCCATTCCAGCTTCCCACGCTCACTTAAAGAAGCAATAACTTCTTCGATGCCTACGTCAGCGCTCATGCTGGATCAGGTGCCTCAACATCTGGAGCACCCTCAGGAGGTGGAGGGCCTACAAGAGCCGTAACCTCTTTTTCGCTTAACCCAAGATCAAGAAGTTTTTGACGACCATTTTGGGCATCTACTCGTTCTTGCTCTCTGACTTTCATTTCTTCTTCAGCGTTGTGCAACGCCTCAATACGGACAGCATTTTCTTCTTCTGTCATTTCGCGAACAGTTTGTTCACCTGTCGCACAATCATAAATAGTAATAGTCGGCATATTTGCTCCTAGCTTCCACCAACATAGTTTCCCCTACCTATACGGTAAGCGAAAAGATCGCCTCGAAAGTTGTACGAGGTTTGTAAATAAAAATTATCGAGGCTGTAATAGTTGTTTGAACCGCCACCACCGTTGTAGTAACGCCCCCCTCCATACCCAGTCTCACTCGAATCGGTAGTGTTGGCGTTAAACCCGTTTGTGGCCGCAGCAGATTTTATCTTAAAGGCAGGCATTTTGTTCGTGTTCTGGTAGTGGCAATCAACCACGAATTGGGTCCAAACACCACGCCGTGGCGAACTTGCAGTAACCGTGTTCCCGTCTACATCGGTAACGTCACTTCCCCAGTTGTATTGACCATTACCGTTGTACCTCGAGGGGTAGGCCCCTTCGCCCCACTGCATATAGGAATAGCCATTCCCACCCGAATAACTGCCTGATTGCAGCATATTACTTGAAGGAATGGCGAAACTAGGGCTGCTATACGTCCCATATCCGTCATAGTTGCCACTTGAATAGTAATAAAAGTTTATGTCAGACATCGAAAAGTTACTGGTAGTTGTATCGAAAAACAGTTTTCCCACAAACCTAAACCCAGGAAAAGCGTCATAACCTGTAGTCGTTTGGTTCCCATCGTCATCAGTCACATTAGTATTACTCAAATTGTAAAGACCGACACTGCTGGTCCAACTATTTTGGTGTACATGTCCGATTAGTGCATAATTTTGGTTTGTCATATTTATGGATCATTTCCTGTGTTCACGTCACTTGTGTTGCCCATGCCGTAAGCAGTGAAACTAGACAGAGTTCCAAAGGTTTGAGCGCCACCAGAGGTGTCACAACCAGCGCCTATACGGATACTGTTAAACGGTCCCATCGCTGTAGGGGCAGACGAAGAAGTCTGTCCACACAAATGAGTGGCCCCTTGCATCAACGGTGTACCGTTGTAGCTTCCCGTATCAGGTGGGCCTTGACCGCCATACCACATCACAGTCTTGACTTGGTTATCTCTCGGTTGGACAACCCACATTTCAATGGTGAAACGGTTTCTGTCTGCATAAAACGTGCCACTCGGATAATACAAGTTACCCATGTTCGCCCAGTTTGGGCTAACCGTATAACTCGAACTATTAATCATGTCACCAAGGTATGACCATGTTGAGTTACTCGAATCTTTGCCTACGGTCCCGAAGCACCTGTATGAAGCTGCACTAGCGTTTTCTCCCCCAGGCCACGCTCCTTGGAATTGGAGCGTAGGCCCATTCCAAGTACGCTGACCAGCACCATAGTTAGTGCCCGACCAGTCAAGATAACCTGTAAACACGAAATACAACTGAGCGTAGTTCGTATTTAGACCTTTAAGCTCCATGTACTGACTGGAGCTATCAGGCGTTTCAACGTGAGCGAGCCTATGGAAAGGTTGTGTAAGTGCCATTATTTAGGATTCTTTCCAGTCAACATCCAACCCTGATAGCTGTTACTTCCGTTAGCGTAAGGTTCGCTGAATTGCATAGTTGTTATTGGGAGTACTGAACGATACGTTCCAGCACCAGTACCTGTTGTCGCATAACTCGTTGCACTACCAATAGAGTACTGCCAGTCATAAGTGAAAGCTTTAGTGTTACTACTGGAAGAGTAATTAGAGATATATACACGGCAAGTGAACCCATAGGAAGAGTACCCACAGGGATAAGCATATGCCTGTGAGTTTGCTTGATAGCCAGGACTAGAACCTGTTGACCAACCCCAATAAAAATATTGGCTCATCATATTGCCAGAGTCGTTATTGAAACCGAAGCTCATGTTAGCTACCCATGTGCTTTGGTTTCCCATGTAAAACAGGAGTTCAAGATCCTTGTAGTCAGTGGTGGGGATATTGCTTATAGTAAAGTTTCCACTTGTTGCATTGTCATACAGAACGTGACCGCCCATAGGTTTAGGGTTCATCATTTCCGAAGAAGCGATGATTCCCCAACCAGCCCTAGCAGCAGTCGTTGTACCAGCCATTAGCTAAGAAGTCCTGCCGCAATCCAAAGATCAGTGTCACACTTGGTGAGAACAGCTTGACCGTACTGACCCGTGATACCTAACGCACTGTTGTACGAGTAGATGGTTACACCAGCGCCAGCAGTCAAAGTTGTTTGACCTGCA
>Ga0114934_10001150_pt1 | contig 17187 bp, 12 predicted proteins | sample 4SBtaG_2_FD_99695 | JGI IMG/M metagenome (GOLD analysis project Ga0114934, IMG submission 99695) | Deep subsurface microbial communities from Kolumbo volcano to uncover new lineages of life (NeLLi) - 4SBTROV10_white metaG | ecosystem: Environmental > Aquatic > Marine > Volcanic ...
AGCAGGCACACGATGGATTTTTGTTGGAAAACGCAGAAGGTATTGCACTTGATGCCCGAAATAGAAACTATAAAGACGATAGCCATAAGCCCGAATTGATATCCGCTCTTACTGACTTTTACGCGCTGTGTGGTTTTAAACCCTTAAATCAAATTTCTTCACTACTTCATTCAATCCCCGAATTTGGCTCATTTGCCGCGAATTTTGTGCCAATACGAAAATCGTTGGTCGCGTTATATACAAAATTTATGGAGTTGCCACAAACGGAAGTCGATCGATTTTTGTCGCCATTTGTAGAGCGACTGAAAAAACAACAATCCGAGCGTAATTTTGGGAAAGACTCGATGGAGTACTGGGTGCTCAAGGCTGACGATGTATTTTCCCTTGGATCGCATAAAGACCGAGGTCTTTTTTCGGTTTGCTTATTGAATCTTATACATTTACACCCGGGAGATGCACTGTACCTGCCAGCGGGTGAACTTCATGCCTATTTGGAGGGTAGTGGGATTGAAATAATGGCTAACTCCAATAACGTCTTGCGGGGTGGGCTTACCCAAAAGCATGTGGATGTTGGGGAGTTGCTAAAAGCCTTAACTTTTAGTAGTGGTTACCCAGAGATACTCAAGCTAGAAACTGGTGATGGTAATCACTTTCAGAGGTACCAAACACCGGCAAAAGAGTTCGAATTGGGCAGGATATATCTCCAGAAGGATCAAATCCATATTTGTCATTTTGAGCATGGTGTACATATTATGATTGTGATCGAGGGGAGGGTTTCGGTTTTAATGGAAAAAGGTATTAAAAATGAATTTAATTCGGGGAAAGTATTTCTTGTACCAGCAAATTTCCATTATGAATTGGTTTCCAATACGGAAACGATTATCTATTTAGCACAAGTTCCCAATCATGAATGACTTGTAAATTATCTCTATTCTCACTCAATAACATTTTACAAATATGCCTAAATAGATAGGCTAAAAATCTAAATTCTAAATTAATATATTGTACTTCTTATTGTAAGTACATTTATTTTAATCTAATTAAACTAGCCATCTCAAATGGCGAATAGGTATAAATATGAATGGTAGTCAGTATGCAACTGTAAATGTAGATTCTAAAACTTTGGGTGAAACGCTGTCTTACAAACCTATTGCTTCAAAATTTGGAACAAGTGGTGTACGTGGGTTGGTGGAAGATTTGACTGATCTTGAAGTCTACTGTTTAGCCCAAGGTGCACTAAATTACCTTGCGGCATCCGCTAAGGTATGCAAGCACGAAACTGACCCGTCCAATATCGTAATCCCTCTGGCTGGTGATCTCCGCCTTTCTACAGAACGTATGCTCAAAGCGGTTGCCCGAGGTATTTTGGATGCCGGTTATCAAGTTGATTATGTCGGACGCATTCCGACACCTGCACTAACCTACTACGCGCTCCAGCAGGGTGTCGCTAGTTTTATGGTCACAGGTAGCCATATTCCTGCTGATAGGAATGGCCTAAAAACCAATCGCTGTGACGGTGAAGTTATGAAATCTGATGAGTCCGGTATCATTGATGCCGTACAACAAGCCCGTCAACGTCAACTTGCCCAACCTGCGGAGGTTTCTCTATTTGAATCTAATGGAATGTTGAAGTCTCAATATTGCCCCTGTTTGCCTGATGTAAACCAACAAGCCGAGCACATGTTTATCGAACGTAATCGGGCTGTTGCTTCTCACAATACTTTGCGGGACCAACGCATTGTATTTTTTGAGTACAGTGCGGTTGGACGCGATTTATTACCGCAACTACTCCGAAATGTGGGCGCGGAGGTTATTCCAGCAGGGCGCAGCGATACCTTTGTACCCATCGATACCGAGGCAATTTCCGACGAACACTTAACGATGCTTCTGGAGCTCGTTCTGAAAGAAAGATCAAAACACGGTCGGATTGACGCTATTGTTTCGACCGATGGTGATAGTGATAGGCCGTTGTTGGTTGCCGTAAAGGAGAGAGATTTTTTGCAACGCATAGGGCGAGCAGTATTTGGGATAAGTCAAGCCATAAGCATCCTGTTGAGAGAACAATCGTGGAAATTTGCTAAACAAGCGGTCATAAAGAATATCGCTCCAGTTGAATTACAATTTATCCCAGGTGATCTTTTGGGGATTGTGGTTGCCGATTATTTGGGTGGGGATTCTGTATCGGTTCCCATCAGCACAAACCCAGCTGTCTATGAATTTTTCGCGGCAAAAGGGATTGAAACTGTGAAAACTCGAATTGGCTCACCTTATGTCATAGAAGCCATGCAAAAAGCACGCGACAAAGCGTACTCGAAAATTGTTGCTTGGGAAGCAAATGGAGGATTTCTGATGGGATCAAAAATCCAATTGAAAACGGGTGTACTTGATGCTCTACCTACCCGCGATGCAATTTTGCCAATTCTGTGCGCACTGTGTTCCGCTGTCGATAAAAAGCTTACGTTATCCGAGCTTTTTAATGGACTACCCAATTGGTGTGGAAAAGCAGATTTACTCGACAATTTTCCACAGGAGATTAGTCAGAAAATATTGGATTTTTTCAAATTACCCGATAAAAAATACCAAACATTGGAATTTCGCGAAAACAGCATTGTATTGAAGGATGTCAACGAACAGCAAATGGGTGAATGGGATATCGATGATTCGCTGGCCAAATCAGTGCTTCAAAAGAAATGGGCATTGGAACAGATTTTTTCAGAAGCTAAAGGATTTTCACCCATTGTTAAAGTTAATACCCAGGATGGATTACGTTGCTTTTTTGCCAACGATAATATTGCGCATATTCGTCCTTCAGGAAATGCACCACAACTTAGGATTTATGGTCAGGCTCGCAGCCGACAGCGTGCTAATGAGATCGTTAGAATGGGGGTCGCCGAACCGGATGGTTTCCTTAGAAATTTACAGAAAATCGTTTAAGACGTAGGAGTTTTACATGGCAATTTTAAACGGAGTCAAACGGCAGCTTCGCTCTGTCATAGAATGGGGCAATCCGTCACCTGATTCACTGTTTTTTCAGTGGACGGATAATGGCGACGAAATTAAAAATGCATCGAAGTTGATTGTTGGCCCTGGCCAAGGTTGTATATTCGTCTATGAAGGACAGGTTCGAACGGTGCTTGATGAACAATGCTTAATCGAATTGCAGACCGCGAATATCCCCTTTTGGACGACAATCAAAAAATTTATGCAGTTTTTTGAAAGTGAACACAAGGTTGGCATCTATTTCTTCAAAACATCCAAAATCCTCAATCAAAAATGGGGGACGACTTCTACAATTAAGTATGAAGATCCTAAATACAAATTTCCTGTTGGCTTAAAAGCATATGGAAATTACAGCTATAGGATTATTGATCCCCGAGGTTTCTTTGTGAATGTAGTCGGTAGTCACCATGACTTCTCCATCGATACATTCCGAGGGGTGATGTCTAAACGTATTATTCATCCACTGAGTGACTTCCTCGCTGAAAGTCGATTTTCCTATACAGACATCGACGCCAATAGAGACGAAATCGCCCAGGGTATGGGCACCCGATTAACTGCAGATTTCAAGAAGCTTGGTTTTGAAATAACCGATTTTCGCATCGAAGGTACGCGTTTTGACGACAGTACTCTAAAACGTATTAATCGAATCGCTGATCTAACTGCTGAGGCAGAAGCTGCAAAAGCTGTCGGATTAGATTATGGAAAGCTGCAACAATACGAGGCCATGCGGGAAGCAGCCAGAAACGAGGGAGGAGGTGCCGGTATGGGTATGGGTTTGGGTGCGGGTATAGGTTTCGGACAATCCATCGCTGGACTACTGCACAATAGTACTTCAGCTCCATCGGGTACAGGACCCCAAACTCAACAAACTGATCCGATGGAAAAATTGGCTCGGTTAAAAAAAATGCATGGTGCGGAATTGATCACCGACCAAGAATACGCTGAGAAAAAGAAAGAAATCCTTAGTGAAATCTAGTTGTTCAGTATACCGTAGGTATTCGTTTAGATCGCTCCTGATTCGCTCCAGAATATGTTTTAAAAGCAAAGTTATGGAGCGGATAGGATTAATCTAAATAGTCGCAATAACATTTAACTCAGATATTCGATAATGGCTCGCTGTACCTTTTGCTCTGCCCCTCTTCCCGCAAATATCAATCGGTGTAGTTACTGCGAGATTCGCAATGATGTTGATTTGCACGGAAAGCACGAGTTTGTCATTGTCGACGACGAATCCAATCGGACTTGCCCCCATTGTGATGTGCGGTTGAAAACGATTCGACTGGATTCGACCGATGCTTTATCAATAGAACGTTGCGATGCCTGTTTCGGTTTATTTTTTGACCCAGGTGAGATAGAAACCCTGCTTGAAAATGCAGTCTCGGGCGTCTTCGAGATTAATCACAAACACATCGAAAATATTAACAAGGATCGGTATCAGAACCATAACCCTGTTAAATATATAAAATGCCCAGTCTGCCAGATCTTGATGAATCGTGTGAGTTTTGGTCACAAAAGTGGCGTTGTGGTAGACCGTTGTAAACGTCATGGCGTTTGGTTGGATAGCAGTGAAATCACTCATTTGATGGAATGGAAAAAGGCCGGTGGCCAATTGTTTCATGAAAAACAGGCCCGCCGTAGCAAGAAAGTTAAACCACAGCTCAATCTAAAAGGTTCGAATAGGTTTAATATAACTATGGGCACGCAGAGTCGTTTCGATAAATCCTACGATGATGATTTGTTTGAATCTATTTCGTCGGTTGTTTTTAAGCTGTTTCGTTGAAAAAAACACAAAAAAGGACAAATTTCTATTCTCCCTACTCTTCCTAGGGTTTCTCATACCCAAGACTAATACGTCATTTATCGCTTATTTTTGATTCTTAACTATATTATATGTAACCAAGATCTCGACAGCACATTGAACAAATATGCATTCTAATAACTTATGTAACGGTTCTTTCTATAGGTTGCTAGGATTGATTCTATATGTGCTCTCGACACCGTTAATGGGTAATTCAACAAAGGATGATACAGCTATCCCATTTGACGATTTGAGCCTAGAGGAACTGCTTACCCTTCCCATCGATCCCAATACTATCAATATTCTCGAAAGCCATATACACAAAGCCGGTGAATGGATGATTGGTTACAAATTCAAATTCATGGACATGAATGGTAATCTCGATGGCAGTTCAAACCGTAGCACAGCATCAATATTAGCGGATTTTCCGATTACGCCCACGTCAATGACTATGGAAATGCATATGGCATCGTTGATGTACGCACCGACCGATGATTTGACCTTGATGGTGATGGCACCCTACAAACGTTTATCAATGGATCATGTCAATCGTAGTGGACGAAGATTTACAACACGGTCGGAAGGTCTGGGTGATGTTAAAGCAAGGGTTAACTACGCAATATACCGGCAACCTTTTGATCGGCACTTAGTCAGTGTGACGGGTGGCCTGAGTTTTCCAACCGGCTCGATTGAGAAGAAAGATGACACCCCCGCTGGATCAAATCAAAAGCTCCCTTATCCTATGCAGTTGGGTTCAGGTACCTACGATTTGCTGGCTGGGATTTCTTATGTGGGTTTGTTCGATGATTGGTATTGGGGATTGCGAACCTTGGGTACGGTACCACTAGGTAAAAATAACAACAAATATCGGCTCGGTAAGCGATTGGAAGTTTCCAGTTGGATGACACACCAATGGACCGATTGGTTGAGTGGGTCATTGCGTTTGGATGGCCAATGGTGGGGAAATATCGATGGGGCAGATCCAGACTTGAATCCACTTGTCATTTCAACAGCTGATCCTAACCGTCGTGGAGGGGTACGGTTGGATGTGTTGCTTGGATTTGATCTTTTTATACCTACTGGCACTATTAGAGGACATAGAATTGGTATCGAAGGCGGCGTTCCGATTTACCAGTCCTTGGATGGGCCTCAATTAGAAACCGATTGGCAGATGACAATCGGGTGGCAGTGGCTATATTGAAACAGTTTAAACGCATTTTTTCGATGGGTGTGTTAAACCGCAGTAATATTTTGCTTGGGATTTCATTTTGTGAATACCTAAGAAGCATCGAGCGAAGTTTATTACCGATTGGCCTGATGTGTGTACTTTTTGTAAATTCAGTTCCTTCCGCTTTTGCGGATTCAATTCGAATTCGTGAGGAAAAGATTAAGGTAGCAGTGATTTATAAATTATTGAAATTTGTCGAATGGCCAGAGGAATCAATACGAGATGGAGATTCATTTTGCATGTGTATTGTAGGAAAGAATCAATTTGGCAATACCCTGGATAACCTAAATGGGCAACATATCAAGGGGAGCGTTGTAGATGTAGCTTACCCATCCAGTATCGAACAACTCGATTACTGTCATGCCCTATTCATAACCGGAGCAGATGATGGAGAGCTAAGAGAGTTTCTAAGACAAGATTCGAGTCGTCCATTGCTCACGATAGGTGAAAGTGATGGTTTCATCGACAGGGGGGGTATGATCGGATTATTTACCAAAAATAATCGTGTTCGATTCGAAATAAATGTTAAGAGTGCAAAGAATAATGGATTGGCGATGAGTTATCAGTTGCAAAGGCTCGCTCGAAAAATTATCCAATAACAATTGCCAATTCTTTTGTACTCATGCTGAATTACCTTGAAGCTTCAATTGGTCGGAAGTTTAATTATACTGTTACGTTTACCACCGGTTTTGCTTTGTGCATAGCCTGTGGGGCGTTTGTTCTTGCCGATATTTCCCTACTTCGTGAACATATGGCCCGTAATATTTTAGTATTAGCCAAACTAACGGGAACAAATAGTTCTGGAGCCTTGATATTCGAGGATAAGATCGGGGCTAAAGACATTTTGATGAATCTGGATGCCGAACCGCATGTAGTGTCTGCAGCTTTGTATACAAGCGATGATCAACTGATGGTGCGTTATTTTCGCAAGAGCACATTCCCCGCAAAAGTACCGGAACGATTGCCCGAAGATTATTTGGGTTATGAAGGCAATCAACTTATAGTGGTCCATCGATTAAAATTCGATGGCGAGGCAATAGGGGGTATCTACATTGCCTCAGATTTGAAAGGAGTTGAAGTACACGCCTACCATTTGATCAAAATTATCGCAATAATTTTGATCGTGACACTGATTTTTAGTGTGTTTTTGTCAACATGGATTCAGAAGAAATTAGTTCGACCTATATTGGCCCTTACCAAACTAGTTAATAAGGTGGCCAAGGATAATGATTTTTCACTTCGAGCAACGAAAACCAGCAATGATGAGCTCGGTGTGGTCATGGATGGATTCAATGTTATGTTGGATCAAATTAATCACTTCGCCTTTTATGATCATCTGACTAACCTAGCGAATCGCCATACCTTCAACCGCCTTTTGGACAGCTCGTTAATTCTGGCAAGGCGTAACAAGCAAAGATTGGCTGTGATTTTTCTTGATTTGGATAATTTCAAACGAATTAACGATACGCTAGGCCATGGCATCGGGGATTTACTGTTAAAAACCGAAGCCAAACGCTTGCTTGATTGTGTGCGCGGGTCGGATTACATTGCTCGTATTGGTAGTGAAAAAAGTAGTGGAGATAGGAGTGTTGCGCGTTTTGGGGGAGACGAATTTGCAGTATTGATCAACGATATTCGACATCCAAAGAATGCGGGAATTGTGGCCGACAGGATTTTAGCGGCCCTATCAATACCTGTTTTGCTGGATGGCTATAACGTCTTCACAACACCTAGCATAGGTATCGCGATATTTCCTGACGATGGCGAGGATGCGGACATTCTACTTAAAAATGCCGATACAGCGATGTACCAAGCAAAGAAAGAAGGAAAGGGATCTTTTCGCCTTTACCACCAAGATATGAATGCTAATGCTCATAAACGACTTAGTCTTGAGGAACAATTAAGGAAAGCCTTAGAAAGAGGTGAGATTTCGCTTCATTACCAGCCATTGATCAATGGTTATACAGGTAAAATAAAGGGTGCGGAGGCGTTGATGCGATGGGAAAATAGCGTATTTGGTACTGTTTCACCTATCGAGTTTATACCCATAGCTGAGGAAATTGGGTTAATTACGAAATTGGGCGAATGGGCTTTGCTGACAGCATGTAGACAAGCTAAGTATTGGTCAGATCAAGGCTTGAAACCTTTCCAAATAGCCGTGAATTTGAGTAGCGTGCAGTTTCACCAGGATGGCTTAGTTGGCATCATAGAAAATGTATTAGTCGAAAGTGGCTTAGCTGCGGAAAATTTAGTACTGGAGTTGACCGAAAGCTTGGTTATGAAGGATTCTGAAAAATCTATAGGGGCTTTAAACCAATTAAAAACGATGGGTCTTCAGTTGGCCGTGGATGATTTTGGTACAGGATATTCCTCTCTCAGTTATCTTAAACGTTTTCCCATTGATTATTTAAAGATTGACCGTTCTTTCATCAAGGATGTAACCACAAATCTGGAAGATGCCAGTATAACAACCGCAATCATTACGTTGGCGCATAGCTTAAACCTCCAAGTCGTTGCGGAAGGAGTAGAGACCATCGAACAGGAGGCTTTTCTGAAAGGTAAAGGTTGCGACAAAATGCAGGGTTATTTATACAGTAAACCGATGGCATCAAGTCAGTTTGAACAATATTACAAAGCACACACCAAGGTTCTTTGTAAGCTACTAGAATAGATCTTGTGTTAAACGGCAGTCGCTCCAAATTCCTGCGGGATAGTATAAGAGTTTTAATTTCTTAGGGTAGCATTAGGTGCCGCTCATTTTGTGACGAAACCTGACTTAAATTTTGTTAAAAATGTCGGTGGTCGGTTTGAAAGATGTTTTAACGATCCGCTCTAATTGGATAGATGTTTGGCCGGATGAGAATGGACCATGAACAATATTTTGACCTTTGATTCAATTGGTGATGATTTATTAAAGGAGCCGTCGCATAAGGTTTCTGGAAAGGTAAAGATGGATCCACCAATGCGCGTTAGGTGTGCAATTTGTCGTAATCGGATTGCAAAAAGTGACGCTCGTATGTCTGTATCGGGTAAACATGAAGCATCGTTTACCAATCCCTTCGGATTCCGGTTTCGGATAGCATTTTTTCAGCAGGCACCTGGATGTAAGTTGACTGGTAAGCCTACTGTCGAAAATAGTTGGTTTTCTGGGTATGCGTGGCAAATTGCATTATGCGCTTTATGCCGGACACATTTGGGATGGGGATTTCAGTCGAACGACGATAATCCATTTTTTGGACTAATTATTAAGCGGTTGAGTGATATTTAGTAGGCACTATTCTCAGCGAGCTTTCAATTCTTCAAAAACAAAATGTCTTTAATAACTTCATGGTCTAAACTCCGATTTAAGTGTTGAAACATCCTGACAGTGAGTCCGCGATCCTAAGAGTTTGAGCCTAGTTTTAGTCATTGATCCTTCTGTAATACGAAAGCACAGTGAGAATTAAGGGAAAGAATAAACTCTTTACCGCAAGACCATAGCCGTTTTGCATGGAATTCTGATATCTTCTACTAAGTGTTGGATATGAATCGGTGGCGGTGCACTCATTTTTGCAACGACGGTTGCGACGCAAAAGTTCAAAACCATTCCAATGGTGCCGGCACCCTCTGGTGAAATTCCTAAAATCCAGTTTTCCGGTACATTAGCCGCAATGGGTTCAATAAAAACACCTTTGAAATAGATAATATAACCCAGTGTGAAGCACAAGCCAGTGAGCATGCCCGAAATGGCGCCCCACTTGTTCATTCGCTTGTTAAAAATTCCCATAAGAATTACTGGAAACAACGATGAGGCGGCAAGCCCGAAGGCAAACGCGACGACCTGTGCGACAAATGCCGGTGGGTGGAGTCCAAGATAGCCAGCAATTGAAATTGCGGCACCTGCTGCGATCCGCCCAGCCAAGAGTTCATTTTTCTCGCTGATATTTTTGACAAAGGTACTTTTGAGTAGGTCATGTGATATGCTGGATGAAATGACTAGCAGTAACCCAGCTGCTGTTGACAGCGCGGCAGCAATACCACCCGCGGCTATAAGAGCGATAACCCAATTTGGAAGTCCTGCAATTTCAGGGTTAGCCAGTACCATAATATCTCGGTCCACGTAGATTTCATTTGCAAACGGTGCATGTTCTTTGACATTACCTTTACCAGGATTGGTTGTGATACGCTCACCGTAGATACCCCTTTTGTCTCCGTCGAATATCGGTTTACCATTGCCTGCGAAAGCATTACCTGCGGCGTACTGGACTTTCCCGTCCTTATTGTGGTCGAACCATGCCAGTAGGCCAGATCCCTCCCAGGTTTTGAACCAGCCCGGTATCCTGCTATACGGGGTACCAGTGACATCTGGCCCATTAACGGTCAAAATTAGATTCATGCGCGAAAGTGCACCTACGGCCGGAGCAGTAGAATATAGGAGCGCTATAAACAAAAGAGCCCAACCGGCTGATTTGCGTGCATCGCGCACCAGGGGGACAGTGAAAAAGCGCACAATGACGTGTGGTAAGCCTGCAGTGCCTACCATGAGCGCCAAAGTAATCGCGATAACATCAATCATGGATTTATCGTTGAATGGTTCAGTGTACGAACCAAAACCCAGATCAACCAGTGTCTTGTCCAACTTATTTAACAGGTATCCCGAGCCATCTACCAATTCACTCCCGAGGGCGAGCTGGGGAAGTGGGTTATCGGTCGCGTTAATGGCAATAAATACGGCGGGTACGGTATAGGCAAAGATCAACACACAATATTGTGCGACTTGGGTATAGGTCACACCTTTCATTCCACCCAGAACCGCATAAACGAACACAATCCCCATGCCAATGTACAATCCAACATCTATGGAGACCTCCAGGAAGCGTGAAAACACGATGCCAACACCACGCATTTGTCCGGCAACATATGTGAAGGAAATAAATATTAGACAGATAACAGCAACAACGCGTGCTAATTGTGAATAGTAACGATCACCGATGAATTCTGGGACAGTGAATTTACCAAACTTACGGAGATATGGAGCAAGTAACATCGCAAGTAGAACATAGCCACCTGTCCAACCCATTAGATACATTCCACCCTCGTAGCCAAGAAATCCAATGAGACCGGCCATGGAAATAAATGAAGCGGCGGACATCCAATCCGCCGCTGTCGCCATGCCGTTCGCTATGGGATGGACATGTTTTCCGGCAACGTAAAAGTCACTTGTACTCGCTGCTCTAGATTGGATTGCGATACCTATATAGAGGGTAAAACTCAGTCCAACAGCAATATATGTGAGCGTTTGCAGATCCATGATTAGTTTTCGTTAACGCCAAATTTGCGATCCAGGATATTCATGCGAATAGAGTAAAAGATGATTAACCCAAGAAATACAAATATTGACCCCTGTTGAGAGAACCAAAATCCTAGTTTGTATCCACCAACTTGGAACTGATTGAAGAAATCGACGAGTAGAATGCTAAATCCAAATGAAACAATAAACCATAGGGCAAGGCACCCTATTACCAACCGGATGTTAGCCATCCAGTATTGTTCTATTTGGTTTACCATAATACCTACCTCGGTGTCCTGTAGTCGTTTAACTGTAATATAGCCTACGGTTAGAAGTTAAGGAGGATTATTGGATACAAGACTTTAAATATTCTGAAAAAATTGATTTTCCTTAAAAACATATAGCGTGAGTTAAACTCTCGACGGGTAAGATACGAATGTCGGAGGGAATTGTGCGTTAGATTCACCAGTGGGGCGATTCTGGTATGATCAAATACTAACTCTAAACAAATACAATGTAACCGCGTGGACACAAGTGTAGCAATCCAAGCTTTCGCTAACCTGACTCCCGATAATATTCTTAATGCAGTTGAGTCATTAGGCGTTCGGTGCGATGGACGGTTTTTGGCGTTGAACAGCTATGAAAACCGAGTCTACCGGGTTGGCTTGGAGGACAGTACGCCGCTTGTGGCTAAATTTTATCGGCCGAACCGCTGGCCCGATGAGGCGATTATTGAAGAGCATCGCTTTACTCAGGCACTCGCCGATTTAGAAATTCCCGTAGTACCGCCGATTCTGGCTGAATGTGGAAACAGTTTGCATCAGCATGGGTTGTATCGGTTTGCTGTATACCCGTGTTGCGGTGGTCGAGAACCGGATTTGGACAATCCGGATCATTTGAAACAGCTAGGGCGTTTTATCGGCCGGATTCATGCGCTTGGTGTCGTTAAATGTTTTGAATACCGGCCAGGACTTAGCGTTGAAAACTTTGGGGTCAAACCACGTGAATTTTTGCTGGCAAACAGTTTTATCCCAGACCATCTGGTGGATGCCTATCAGACCCTGACTAATGACCTCTTCAAACAAATCGAGGCCTGTTTTGAGCGAGCCGGCGAATTTAAGTCAATACGCCTGCATGGCGACTGTCATTTAGGTAACGTCCTTTGGGCTGGTGATGGTCCACATATTGTCGATTTTGATGACGCCCGTATGGGCCCTGCTGTTCAGGATTTATGGATGTTCCTATCGGGAGACCGGGAGTATATGGCTGCACGTTTGGCGGATGTGCTCGAAGGATACACTCAATTTTTCGATTTTAACTTGTCCGAACTACATCTTATCGAAGCACTGCGAACTCTGCGCATGATCCATCACGCTGGTTGGATTGGGTCTCGATGGAGCGATCCTGCATTTCCCCTGGCGTTTCCCTGGTTTAATTCCTCCCGTTATTGGGAGGAACATATTCTCTCGCTGCGCGAGCAGGCGGCATTAATGTATGAACCCCCATTGGTTGTGGCTTGGAATTAAATTAGATAAGTTCGCGTGGAGATTTAGGCGAGTGCTTTTAAACGTCAATGACTTCGTTTTCTTCGGCTCAATATTTAGCCTCGGAGGATCCACCTTGTGGATAGGACTGTCTCATTAAGAATTAAAAAAATCAATGGGTAGAGCATATAGGATAACCGTTAGTCGAATATCTGAATTTGAAATGATCTTCAGCTCAGTATTGTTGTGCGCTGGATACTAACTTAACAGAAGCGTATTATGAGCTAATAAACGATAGGACTTTTCGATAACCTGTTCTTATCCAAACAGAAACAAGAATAATACTTGGACGTTTATTATGTTGAATTCGATTCGAGAGCAAGGGTCCAATTTTGGTGCCGATAGAAATGGGCACACAAATCGGACCGTGTTGTGTGTGCCAAATTGGCGCATTTTCCACATAATCACGTTGGTTTTCTTCATAGTTCTCTTTAACGCCTGCCAAGAGGTACCTCCAACTGAGTCCGCGTCACCGGTAAAACTTACCGAACCCCCAATACCGCATTCGTATCCGGTTGAAGTTGTGATTTTGGTTGATAATTCTAAAAGTATTCGTGCTATGGAACAACGGCTTATTCGCGAAACAACGATGCTATTAGCCGATCTTATCGATCCCGGCGATCGGATATCTGTCATCACCTTCGGTAAGGGTACTCAACAAGTAGTTTCGATACCCATTCACTCGGACAGCGACCGAGTACAGTTTAAGGAAATCGTAAGACGCAAGGTTAAATTCAATGAAAAATACTCCGATATTCGTGCCGGAATCCGGTTTTTAGCCAACCAGCGATCTTCGTTGTTCCCAACAAAAAGCGCGAAAAAAGTCGCTATTGTATTTTCTGATGGCAAACTCGAACCGGCTGACAAAAAGACAATACAAGCTTTTCAAGAAATTAAACGGGATATTACCAAGCTTGGAGCCGATATTAAGATTTACGCAGTTGTTTTAGGCCAAACAGCGAGTAATAAAACAATTCCTGGGTTGCAGCTTACTGGGTGGGATCTTATGGCGCACACAATCGCTGGAAATCCAGCGTTATTCTTTCAAGCTAAGCAGCTCGATCAAATATTGGATATCGCTGTAACAATTCTTAAAAGGACGAAAGGCTTATCATCGTTTGGGGAGGAAAATGAAACCTCGTTTCGAATCGATAACACTGTAGAATCAATGATGCTGGTCGTTCGCAAGCGCAATGTGGACGGATCAACTCTGGCGACAACCGATGAAATATTTTTAAATCCTCCTAAGCTAGAGATCGCTTCTACTATAAATGAAACAAGCCTAGAAGCCGAATCCATTTACCGAAGCAATGAATATAGCTATTTCGAATTATTTGTTGTCCGTAATCCAAGACCTGGGAACTGGAGCCTTACACTCGAGAACCAGAATACTCCAGTTGTGCTCGGTGCGATCAACTCCCCTATAGTCTTTCGGGCGCATACAAAGCCAGTTTATTATACGAATGAACTGTCGTATATACAGGCTTGGTTAGCGGATACCAAAAATAATCAAATTTCACGGATGTCCTACCAGCTGCAGGCACATATCCTGTCGAGCCAAGCCATAGGAAACAAACAAGAGCTTGGTGCTACAGAACTCTACATTCCGCTGCAACGCGATGAGCAAACGGACCAGTACTTTCTTGAAATGCCTGATGCTCTCACCAAAGCACTTAAAGTAACTGATGAGTCAGCCCAAATTAATATTGAGTTGGTCGCACAGAAGATTGCTAATCCTGAAGATGAAAGTTTGGATCCCTGGTTTCTGCGCCGTTCGCAACCAATCATTATCAACTTTAGCCCCCCCATTATTCGGTGGTCGAAAATTGACCGCGAAAATCTACGGATCCCAATAACCCAGTTTCGTGGAATATTCGGTGGTAAATTGGACCTTCAACACGTCCACTATCATCGATTCGACGTTCCACCTAGGCTTACGGTTGAAATAGAACGGTTCGATAAGAAAACCAGCCAATTTCAACCTTATTTTTCCGAAACAATGACCTTTAAAACCAAAGAGGGTGAAGGCATATTCAGTCTTAGCAAAGGCTTCGATGATTATGCGATGTATCGGTACAGCTATCGCTTGTCGGGTATGACAAAGGGTGGTAGCACAACGATTGAAAGTCCACTCTATTATTTCAACATCGGATTTCCCTGGATATATGTAGGTGGCACAGTATTCCTATTAGTTTTTGTGGGCTACATGTTTTCAAGTCTAACAGCCAAGTTGGAAGGGCAAATTCAGATCGAAACTGACGTTTATCCACCAGACTTTCAGGTGGTTAAAGTTCCTCCGAAACGATCTTTTGATAGTGCCCAAATAACAAACATTGACCTCGGATCAGCGAAGTTTAAGATTAAAGCGGTTCGAAACTTTTTTGTGAGGAAGCGATTGCATATTACTATGATATCAAACGATGCGACTTTTGGGCGCATGAAACTACCCGAAGGAAAGACGATTTCTTTAATGGCGGGTGGTAAGCATGCAATGAATATAGTTCATGAACGTGGATATACGATATACCTAAAAATATCATTGCACATTTAACCACTTGTGTCGACCAAATAGAAGCTAAAATGGACCCTAAGTCCGAATCGTTCATCAGTGTTTTGTAACGAGGCCGCCCCTATATTTGCACCCACAATTTTGCTGTAGTTGATCAACTCAACACCGTTTCCAAACGCTTACAAACAGTTTTCAATACTTCAATACGTGCATTTCGCTTGTCGTTAGCCGAGACCAGTGTCCATTTGGAAAATTCAGTACTGGTACGTGTGACCATTTCGTTGACGGCCGATTCATAGTCATCCCAGCGATCTCTATTTCGCCAATCTTCTTCGGTGATCTTATATTGCTTATATGGAATTTTTTCTCGGGCCCTAAATCTTTTTAGCTGTTCATCCGGGCTGATATGTAACCAGAACTTGCAGAGAACGATTCCATGTTGCACAAGTTGTTCTTCAAATTCATTGATCTGAAAATAAGCGCGCTGCCATTCATTTTCGGATGCGAAACTTTCGACTCGTTCGACTAAAACTCTTCCATACCAAGACCGGTCGAAGACAGCAATTTTCCCAGCTCTCGGAATGTGGCGCCAGAACCGCCACAAGTAATGATGGGCACGCTCTTCGTCGGTGGGCGCAGAAACAGGAATCACCCGGTAAAGCCTGGCATCGATCGCTTGGGTCATTCGACGAATAGCACCACCTTTCCCAGAAGCATCCCATCCCTCAAATACAAAGATTATGGCCCGTTTACTTTTATAAGCCATCCAGGCAAGTTTATTGATCTGCTCTTGATAGGATACAAGCTGCTCTTTATATTCCTTTTTTGCAAGTATCCTTTGGAGATCTACACGGTCAAGTAGGGTTTCTCGAGCAGTCGAGTTCTTGGGTGGTTGAGTACAGGAAAACGGTATTACGGGTAGCGATTTTTCCACCGCAAGATGCGATTCAATAGCCTGAACAAGAATACGACCGACCGTGAGATCGCGAAAACGGTGATCAGCTGCTTCAACAAGGTGCCAAGGTGCAAATTCAGTGTCTGTCTCACGAATTACCCGCTCCGCAATGCGTACAAACCGATCGTAGTGTTTGTATGCCTTCTGAGCCTCTGGCGCCATTCGCCAATGGCTGCGCGGGTCCTTCGCAAGGGATTTCAACCGCGACTTTTGGTCTTCCTTAGATAAGTGAAACCAGAATTTGAGAATAAGTGCTTTGTCTTCACAAAGCATGCACTCAAAGTCGTTTATCAATTTCATCGCAGATTCTACGGCACTCTCCGACGCTTGTTCAGATAAACAAAGGGCAAGGGGTTCATTGTACCACGCCCCAAAAAGCATCCCAATACTTCCGCGGTATGGTAGTGTACGCCAGAAGCGCCACGATCTAGGACGTTCGCGTTCCTCATCGGACTCATCCCAGTACGCATGTACCTGTAATCCACGTGGATCCATCCATTCAGTTAGACGGTTGACCAATCCTCCTTTACCTGCACCGTCAACGCCTGCGATGATTATAATGACCGGTACATGACTATTACGCAGCGCCTGTTGGGCCAGCACAAGCCTAGTTCGGAGTTCTGGAAGCCCCGTTTCAAACGCTTGCTTGGAGACTTTGTGACCTAACTCTGCACCCTCGAACATATATCCTCCAGAGCTCTGATTATGCTGAGTGTAATACTATAACCGAACAACACCACTTTAAGATAATCTTTAAAAATTCGTAACTACTCAGCGAAAATAATTAAAAAAGTACTTGACGCGGTTTGAGTGCGATTTTTTCGATTTCATGTTGCGTTTTGTGCGGCCGAAAAAATGGCTATTGCTTGCTCACCAGATGACAC
>Ga0114934_10001151_pt1 | contig 17179 bp, 25 predicted proteins | sample 4SBtaG_2_FD_99695 | JGI IMG/M metagenome (GOLD analysis project Ga0114934, IMG submission 99695) | Deep subsurface microbial communities from Kolumbo volcano to uncover new lineages of life (NeLLi) - 4SBTROV10_white metaG | ecosystem: Environmental > Aquatic > Marine > Volcanic ...
GTGGTACGTGTGCATCAACAACACAAACATTACGATATATTAAATTTGCAGGTTGGACTGATTGTAATGCAACATCAACAGCAGAAATTGATGATGTTAAATTTTACAATGGTATAACATCAGTTTCAGCAGCCTCAGATACAATATCAGTAGATTGTGGAACTGATGCAACTGCTGATTTTACTGCTGATCTATCATCTAGTTCAGGTTGGACAACAAATGGAACAGGTATGGCAGTAGATACAGGAAATGAAGAAATTGATTATACAAATTTGGTTATTAGCACAGGTACAAACCAAAAAATAAGTTATGATTTAGGTTCAGGTAATGTTAGTAATACTGCATGGGTTTTAAGATATACATTAACACCTAGCGATTTTTCAGCAGATTCAGCAGTATTTGGTTTCATTTCAGATACAATAAATCCAAATCTTGAGAACAACACAGATAGTATAGGCACAGCAATAAACAGTAATGGTGGTAATACTTTTTTCACAGGCAGTTATTCAGATGGTGCAAAACTAAATTATGATAATCAAATTAATCAATCATCAGGTGGAACTGCATTAACAAATGGCACATCATACTATGTGGAAATAAGAAGAACTTCTGCAACAGCAATAGATTTTACAATTAGAACAGGCTCTCATAGTGGAACAACGTATGGATCATATTCAGGTGCAACAGTTTCAGGTGTCATAGGTTTAAGATATATTGTATTCGGAAATGCAAATTGGGGTGACGGAAGTGCAACAGGTAGTGGAACAATTAAGGATATTAAATTTTACAATGGTATAACAGCAGTAACATCAGGAAAGAAACATTTAATGGTTCAAGTTAAAGGTATAGGCACAGGTGGAACTATAAATTGTAATTTAACATTTAACTCTGATACAGGAAGCAACTATGCAGTAAGAGAATCTGTAAATGGTGGTGCTGATTCAACAAATGTGAGCCAAGCCAACACAGATAATCTAACAGGTACAGTAACAGGTGATGTGTTTGCAACTATTAATATAATAAATGAAGCTAGTAAAGAAAAATTATTCATATCAGATGGATTAGAAAGTGCAAGTGGAGCTGGTAATTCTCCAGAACGTAAAGAGATGGTTGGCAAATGGGCAAATACATCAGCACAAATTACAACAATAAAAGCAAATAACGGTGGTACAGGTTCATTCGCAGAAGGTTCAGAGGTAACAGTATATGGAACAGATTAAACAACATAGCCAAGCAATAAAAGGCTATACTGATTGACAGAAAACTTTGAGCTAGAAGATGGCTCTGGCACAATACTATTAGAGAATGGCACAGATAACTATAGACTAGATTTTCCTATCATAGTAAAAGATGAAAGTGTTGGAGTAGTAGAATCAAGTAATAAACAAATTATAATCATCAAAAATATAGCATCTACTATAGGATTAACTGGTGTAATAAACAAGTTTGCTGGATTTGTAAAAACAGCAACACAATATATAGTAACACCAGAGGAGACTAATAATAAGAAAATAAGAGAATTTGCTTATGTTATAGAAGATGGCACTAATGATGCATATCTATTAGAAGATGGCACAGGTGTATATCTCCAGAATTATCCATTAAAAGTATCTAACAGTACGGTCCAGATAACAGAAACACCACAAAAAGTTATAGGATTAATAAAATACATATCTTCCACTATTGGCCTAACAGAAGCAAGTCAAAAAGTAGTAGGATTTGTCAAAGTAGCAACACAATTTTTAGTATCTCTAGAATCTACTATAGTAAAGAAGATTAGTGATGTTAACTATTACACATTAGAGAGTGGATTAGGAAGCTACATTCTAGAAGATAATACTGGCTATTATGCTATAGATAATTTAATTATTGTTAAAAACATAAATTCTGGCATAGTCGGTTTAACAGATGCACTAAATCAGATTAATGGTACTGTACACTGGATTAATGAAACTGTCGGTTTAACAGAATCATTCAATAGATTAAGAGATATGGTAAGAACATTAAGTGATACTGTAGGCTTTAACGAAGGCATAGTTAGAGCTAGAGATTTATTAAGAAATGTAATAACTAACGTTCAAGTATTGAATCCAACAGAGTCAGTAAATAGAGCCAGAGTTATGTTTAGAAATATAACAACCGAGAATGTAGGAATAACAGAATCCTTAGTTAGATTGAGAGCTATTGTAAAGACATTCTCAGATACCGTTGGCTTAGTAGAATTAAGAAATTTCATTGAGGGTATAATAAAAATACCTACAACTGATATAATAGGATTAACCGTTTTAGCTAATAGAATAAGAGATGTATTCATTTCACATAATTTAGGTATATTCACACAAACAGATGCAGTAAATATTGACACATTCACAGCTACAGATGCAATAAATCTAAATGATATGACTACTATCGCTTCTTATAATTCTGGCGACTTTATTATTATTGATGATGATTAATGGCTAACGGTACAGAGATAACAATCAGTAGTGAGGATAAAGGCACAATTATTAAAGGAACTGCAAAAACAAGAACTAACGGAACTGATACAGTCATTGACATTAACGATTTATCTTCAATAACAATAACATTGAGAGATCCAGATGGTAACACTACAACAGCAACAGCCACAGCCGTTAACGCCGATGGTGGTACAGATGGAATATGGTCATTTACTACAGCAACAGCTATATTTTCTAATAACGCAGGATTCTGGCAAATACAAGCAAAATATGATTTTTCATCAGGTAAAATATTTTATTCCAACATCAAAACAATTAACATAGCCGAAGTGGTAGTATGACCACAGTAGATATTTTTGGTATCAAAGAACGTATTGTATCAATATTAAAAGCAGATACAACTAATCTATGGGATAGTACACCATCATCAAAAACAAAATTTCGTAAGATAGAAGCTGGTAGCCCAAGTCCTAAAGCAATACAAGAACCACCACTACCTAGATTATGGGTTACATCAGATGATACAGTAGCAATAGTAAGACCATTAGGTGTCATAGCTTCAAACATATCAAAAGGAGAAGAGTATGAAATAAGAATTAAAATATTATTTGTTGTAGAGGCCAAAGATGGACCAGCAACAGAGGAAGATATTGATGATTTTACAAAATCTATTATTAATCAATTAGAAGCAAATTATGATCTAAGAACCGATGGTGGTGCAGAGAGTACGAGAGTAGCAGAATCTTCACAGGTTACATCCATTCAAAATCTTCCAGGTATATTCAGAGGAGATAGAGTGAGAGGCCGTTCTATTCACTTTAAAGTTATTGTGAGAGCATAAGATTTTTAAATCAATTATCTGTATAATACACATGAAAAGGTTTTCATACTAAAAATGTGTGAGGTCATTTTGTTCCAAGAAAACATTTTCCTTTTCGTCAACTATTTTTAACTAGACAATTTATATATGGCATATACCATACCTAATCAATGACAGAAAAAACACTATTTGAGAAAGCATGTAAAGCCTACAATCTAATAGATGATATTAAGGTACATACATTGGCAAGACCAATGTTCACTTCACCATGTTATCTAACAAAAGATGGTAAATTCACAGCTACAGGTGAAGAATGGCAAATTGCAAAAGATATCTGGTACAAACATCAACACAAACACCAGCAACATCTAATGAAGATGCTACATCAATTAGATAAAATAATGAATGATGTAACATTCTCAATGCTGGATTCGTCTGGAAAGGCACTAACACTCCAATAGAAAACTAGAACAATATAGAGAAATCACTTCTCTTTATTCTCTTTTTTATATTTTTACATATATGGCTAATCTTGGAGAAATAACTGAAATTGTAAACGCTTCTGAATTGACTTTAGAAGTAGGAAGTGATAATTATATACTATTAACAAATCTTAATTTACATATTGGTAGACCAGAAGATAGAGTAGCAACTACAGACGGTGGTGCTTTATTCACATACGGTAAAAATGATAGTTGGTTCACAGCAACATTATTAGTTTCTACACCAGAATTATCTTCATTAAACACATTAGGCCAGATTGATAGTGATGGAGATATGACTAGTACAGCGTGGAAGATTGTAGCCAAAGATGTATCAGGAGCAACTAAAACTTTTGCAGCCACAGGCATACTTAGAGAATATGATGTAAGTAAACCATCAGAAGGTAAAGTTACAATAGATATTTTCGTTAGAATTACTGGTGATACTGTATCAATCTCATGAGAGTGATATAATTGGGTAAATTTTCAGAGTTAATTAATCAAATGATTCAGCGTATGCTAGAGTCTGCTGAATTTACTTCTGCTAGTCCTGGACATATTAACACACTTATTCAAGTTAACGCAGAAGATAATCCAGACTTTGAAACAGAGATTAAACAATTAGTAAAAGAGAATGGTGCAACCACAACAAGTGGAAAAGACGATAATACTATAAAACAACAAACAAAACAAACAGATGCAAACACAAAAGAATTAAAGAGATTAGATAAGACAAACATGGCAGAAATAAATAGATTAACATCTTCACAGTTTGGTAATATTAGAGAAATAGCAACCGACCCAACAGGATTTATGATGAGAACATTTTTGAAAAGATTTGCAAAAGGAGCTGGTGTTATCGCATTAGCTATGATTATATTCGAGGCAGTTAAATGGGTTATAAGTGAAATGTTGAAACCAGGAAGAATGTTAGATATTAGATTTAAGAGAGATATTAATAAAGAGATAATTGCATTTAGACGTAGAGAAGAACAACAGCAAATAAGACAGGGATTCTCTAGTATTATAATTACTACTACACCAAGATTAAGAGAAGGCCAAGGACAGATAACTAACACATTAAACATGGCAGCCGGTAGAGAAAAATTTCCAGATCAAACAATAGGTTCTGGTGTAATTCTTCAAGCATCAGGTATTTCAACATCAAAAATATCTGGTAGGCGAGGTAGATAAATATGACAAATGCAGCCTTATGGCAAGTACAATCAGGTGCCGGAACTGGTGCAGAAGCAACAGCAGGAGATACACACACTATAGATTTTAACGCTACAACTAAAGTGCCATCAGATGGACCTTTCATTTCAGATATTAGTGTAGATTTTAGAAGATCAGTTCCAGAGAATGAAGCTGTAGCAGCCGATAATAATGAACTTCAAGATATGGGAATAGATGGATTAGATATAACATTAGAAGGTATAATTGGAGATGCAGATAATGATGTTACTGCAAACTCTGTAAACAAATTAAGTAAATGGCTACAAGATGGAAACACAGTAACAGGCTATACGAAAGGCAGATTTGGATTAAGATTAGATAACGCACCACAGTGGAATGTAGTACCTACAACGACTTATGGCTATCATATAAGAGATATTAAATTACAATACATGGGTGAGAATAGAGACCTTGTACATTTTACAATAAGATTAGCATTAGGTGGTGACGTGGCAAGTGCCATCTAATTTTTCAAGCTTAACAGTTGATTGGTATGATCAAACAGATGCTTATTCTACAACATCAGATATTACTAACGATGTAAAGTCTATACCATTATTTACAGATTCAGGAACAGGAGAAGTTAATCAGGCCTCAATTATAATAAGATCATTAGATGGTAATTATAACACTACAGGTAGTGTAAAGTTTGCAGAGTTTGACCGTATAAGAATAAGATGTACAGATTTAGGTGGTAATAGTTATGATAGATATTTTGAAATATTTAACATATTACCATCACAAACAAAAGGAGAAGGCACACTATTAACATTAGAATGTCTAGGTATTGAATATCATACTCAGCATATACACATGGCAAAACCATATTACTTTGAAGATTCTTACACTGTTGGATTATCAATAGGAGATATTTATAATTCTAATCGTGGTACAGAACAACCAGCAATTTCTAATCATAATTTAGTTTTTCTAGAATCTAATGGATATGGAAATGCATTACCATATTTTAATGCTAATAATTGGGAGTTTGGATTAAATGAAGATACATGTTATAATAGATGGATGGATCTTATAGATGGAGCTGGTTCGGCTGTATCAGCCGGTGGTGCATTGACATTTTACGAATTAAATTTTTTAACAACAGGTGTAAATGCTATTAATTTTAAACTAAGAAAATCAGGAGATAATACAACAGTAAAACAAGTACAGAATACAGTAGCAACAGGTGTAAAAGTAGGAGAACAAGAAGGTATGTTAAGTAATCCAACAGGTACAAATGTTTTAGCCTGGGGTTCATCAGAACATGGTACACTTCCAGTAAATAACAGTAAATATGATTCTAAATTATTACAATTTTTATTTAGACCAGAATGGACAACAGGTATAGAATATGATGTAGATTCAAAAATTAAAGTAACACCTACTACAACAGTATCAGCTAAACATTATAAATGTCTAGTAAAACACACATCAGGAACTTTTGCAACTGATTTATCAGCAAGTAAATGGAGTCAAATAGACATGGCAGATGATTTTGGTAACTCTATTCAGTACAGCCCTTGGACGGATGGAAAATCTACTCTATGGGGTAATAGTGGTTGTGATCCAAGTAGAGCAACATTTACAGCTGGTGGATGGTGTGATATTAATCTAGTAGTTAATGAGGAAACTTTCTTTAGAACTTGGGTAGATGCTATTGCAGTTAGTAATTCTGATCTCGATACACTAGCATTAGTTAGTGGTTCTTCACCATATCCATCATATTCTTATGATTTAACTAGAAGTGGTTTTCCTAGAGGATTTAGAGTTTTAGTAAAATCTGATTCTCCAACTGGAGACCTTGCTAACTTTGCAAATATGGTAGTAGAAATACAACCAACTAATTCAGTAGGTGGAAAGACATGGAAAAAACTATATGATTTTACAACAGCAAACACAAAAGTGCAAGTAGCAGTTATTCATGAAGGTAAAGTATATACTGATACAATAACATCAGGACCAACACATTCATGGTCCGATATATCAGGTGCAGACTTTGGAAATGATTGTTTCCATCCATATACAACAGTGCCAACAGAGACAGATGGTGTTGATTTAATAAATGGCACAACACGTTCTGAGATAACAGATTCAACTAATAGACCAGATATTACTAAAGCTGGTAGTGAATTTACACAGAACCAAGAATCTGCTATAGAGTTTAAAGCAGTAGCAGCCGATGCTATAACATCAGCAGCCAGTGATGCATCAGATCCATTAGCAGCCTATTATAAAAATGCTATAGGATTCACTTTAAGGTTTCCATTTCCAAATAATACATATAATGGAATAACAGAAGGTGTCGGAGATATGTATGGTGGTGGAATAAACAATAATGAAGAACCAGCAACATTAGATATACAAAATATGAATTACACATCAGGTGGAAAAGAAGGATTCAATAATACAGAAGTGGAAGATTATGGCCAAATAAACGCAGTAGCCATGTGGTTAAAATACTCTGTTGTAGAATCTGCAGGAAGTACAGAATTAAATGATGAACATAGATTCAGAGCTTGGTTCATAGATACAAAAGATAATACAGTCTATCAAGATTTTGTAATTCGTTTTTCAAATAATTGGGAAGATATTAGACTACCAATAAGTGGATTTAGAATTTACAGAGGTAGAAAACCTGTTTATGGATTCTCAGCAGCCGTAGCATCATTTTTACCACCAAAAGAATTAGAGATAATTAACATATTTGAATGGAGAAACATAAAGATGTTTGGTGTACAATTACAATCACAGTATGATAAGTTTGGTAGATTCAATCCTGGTGCAGCCACAGTAGATGAGAATGGTAATTCTGTCACATGGTCAAACATTCTAGGTAGTACGAGAACATTAAAAATGGACGGATTTAGATTTATAAAACCATTATTAGCTTCTAGTGGAACTAATACAACACGAAACTTAGAACCAACATTCCAACAATTCCCAAACATAACAGTATATGATCAATTATTGAATGTAGCAAAATCACATCTTGAAATAGAAAAATTCAAGCATAAAGAATTTAATGTAGAATCTGTTGGAGATGAAATATTTGATATACCATTCGGAGATTCTTTCTATCTTAAGAATACTGATCTTGTATCAGATGATGATAAATCAGGAGAAGATAATAATATTAAACTCGTAGCAAAAAGAATAGAGTATAGTATTACAAAACCAACAGGTGGTAAAGGTGGACTTCGTAGAAAAATGAAAGGAGTAAAAGTGTTTACATAATGGGTAAAGCAAAACGTTTCAATTCATACGATAGTGATGTTGAAGATAAAAGAAAAATTGCACAGAATTATGGATTAGCAAGACAGAACTTATCAGGTATTGGTTCATCATTTAGGAGTAGTCCATTATCTCCAATAACATCATCTTCTAATCCAGATGCATTTTCATCAGGTGCAGACAATCTTGGTAATCATACAGCAACACAAAATTTAGACATGAATGGTAATGATATAATATTAAGTACAGACGGTGATACAAAATTTAATGTTGTAGGTGCCAATGTGTTATTTCAATGCAGTAATTCAGGTGCATCAACAGAAGTATTTAGAATAGCTTCAACTGAACTACAAATGGCAAAACAAATAGATATGAATATTAATGAGATGATAGGAATAACACGTATTGTTTTTGATGTTGATGCTGATAGCTACATAGCTGGAGATAATTATAGTTCAATACCAGATGATGATATAGAAATTTTTACAGGTGGTGGATTAAGAATGAAAGTGGAGAATACAGGTGTTACTATATCTGATAAATTAACAGTATTTGGAGATAGTGATTTAGGTTTATCAAATTCGGACACAATAACAATAAAAGGCAAAATAGATGCAACTTATGGAATTAATTTAGGTGGTGGTGGACGTATAAAATCAAATGACTCTACAGAATTAGGTATTTTTATCAAGAATGAGACCGGCACAGTGGGTACAGCAGGAACGGTACAAATACCAGAAGGCACATCTGCTACAGCACCAACTAACACACAGTTAGATGGAACGTTCGGAGCATTTACAGGAGCAGTTGGATTATTCAGAGATACAGATACAACAACCGGATCAAGATTCTATATTAGAGGTTCAGATGGTAATTGGTATTACTCTTTCTTAACACAACAAACATAAATTAATTGATTTGTAACCAGCTAGCTTGTTAGCTTGTTAGCTGGTTGTTAGTTAGTTATTGTAAATAACATGAAAAGTTTAAATAGTAGTATTCGATTTTTAATATATGGCCACTATAATTGATATTTTTGATTATGTAGCAGTATTAAAGAATGAGATAATAAAACGAGACCAGGTTATAGATGAGTTAAAAAAAGAAATAAATAAAACAACAAAATAATCATAATATGAGATGTAGAATATGTGATTTAGTATCTAAGATTAGACATTCAACTGTAAGACAAAAATGGTATGATGATCCAATATGCAGGAAATGTACATATCTTTTAGAGATTTTCTCATTTAGTGGAAATAGATTAATTGAATATATTGATCCAGAAGAATTTTCATCAAAAAGCAAAGTTATAAATAAAGCGATTATAATAGAGTGTTAAGATGAAAGTCGTAAACGTCTATACAAAAAAAGAATACAAATGCAAGAAATGTGATGGTGTTATTTTTTATGGCAAAATCACAGATGATGATGGCAACTTGTACACAATCGATGGTATGGCACCAAACAACAAATATGGTCCAGATTCTAACGTAGTAAGTGGAGCAGTTGACTCTAACAACCAAAGTACACTACATGCATGTACTAAACATTATGTAGAGGAAGCAGTAGCTAAAGCACCAGCACCAAATACAGACAGACAGAATCAATCTTCACTATCTGAAAAGGTTAGTGGATTTAAACCAGAATTTGTAAACGAAACAGAACACATACTTTGGAATGATCTTGTGGCCAAATGTGCAGAGTACGCAATATTAGCACAAAAGAAACTAGATGAATATCCAGAGATTGTGAACCCAGCATTGAAAGGATTGATCACTAATCAAGCCTTTGCAATTCTGCAATTCATCAAGGAGAGCCAAAGAAATGGGTAATCCTTCTTCCCTTTTTTCTTTCAATGGTAAAAAGAAAACACGAATAAAAAACCCAGATTATTATCTTAATACAAAATTCATATCTTTAATAAAACAGTGGAAATTATATTTAGAATCAGATGAAGATGATGATGATATACTAACAGTATGGGAAGAAATTATAAGAAAAGACTTTAGACTATATGCTAATGAATGGCGTAATAAAAATAAAAATAAAACAGCATGGCGAAAAGACCTACGCTGAAAACTTCAACAGATATAATGAAGTATCTGGCTGGGAAATATTATAGCAATAGATGTTTTGTAACACTAGAAAAATATAAGAGTAAAGGCTTTGTAATTCATCATCTATGGTATATCAATAATGATGTAGAACGAAAGAACTATCCGAAAGGAGAGACGGGTCGTTACAAATATCTTAAAGCATTATTACCACTAATAGAGAAGGAACCCTGGAGATTTGTATTAATTAAAAATGGCATACATACTAGATTGGACCATATTAGGAGAGGTCTTACTAGAATGAAAAGTGATAATTTTACAAGGTTAGTTTTACTAGTCTTTATGTCAAAAAAGAGAAATAAAAAGATTAAATAATATGTTATGTTTTGATGTATCATGATACCTATAGATAAAGTAATTAAAGTAAGAGAAGCAAAGATAAAAAGACTAGAGAATAAGATGAAAAAAGAAGATGCTATACTATTAGATTTATATCATGAATTAGAGTATTTTAAAGAAATGAGAGTAAGAATCATTAAAGAAGAAAAAATGAAACCAAAAGCTTGTAGCCAAGATTTAATAGATAAAGAGGACCTATAGTATGGCTAGTGATACAAAGGCCTTTAGATTTAATGGAAATGATGATGATTGGAAGTTATTTGTTTCACAGTGCAAGAAGAACGGAGATTCTGCACAAGATGAATTATCTAACTTTGTTCAGAGAAAGGCAGACTCTATTAAACATGAGAACAAAGATGATGAAAAGACAGCATCAAGACACCAAGGAGATTTAACTAACGTAATACTAAATGATGATTTATCTAGAGTAATTATGAATGGCTCATATCATGTTAATCTAAATAGACCAGAACATTTAGACTTTATACAAACAGCAAAACATGAGTTAGCAGATAGAGTAAGAGATGCAGTAAAAGATGCTATTTATACATTCTACATTAGACGTTGGGCAAAACTTCGTAACATAGAGGAGAAACAAGCAGATGTATATTATTGTCAACATGACGGAGCAAAGAATCTATATAATCATTTATCAAAATTAAAGATAACATTCTCATGTGATATTGCACCAATAATTACACTATCTGATTTAGTCGAAAGTGACCTAAATAAAGTAATACAGTTTAACTGTACTATAATTGGCACAAGCCCAAGAAAACTAGAATCTGAGTCAGGTAGATATACACAGAAAGTCCTAATTCAAGAGCCAGAAGATCAGGCAAAGGAAAACAATCCATCTGTCATAAAGTCAGTATTTCATGGTGAAGATACTGCCTCTATAGCAACAGGACAGAAAAAAAGAGTTATCGGTATATACAACACCGAACAGCCTGTAAATGGGGAAAAAATACAGGCTGAAAAAACTCTACAGATTGATGTTATAAATTCAAGACATATAGAGAATAATCCATCAATCATATTATCAAAGAAAGAACTAGACACAGCGAGAGAGATGGCAATAACAGAACCAGAAAATTATATAGATCAAATGATAAATTCATTTTGTCCTAAAATATATGGACGTAAGTTAGAAAAATTAGCATTATATCTATCCTTACTAGGTGGCTCAGAATTTGGTGGTTATAGAAAAGAATCTCATGTTATGCTAATTGGAGAAGCTGATAGTGGTAAATCTGAATTAGTAAAATTTGCAGATAAAGTAGCAGACTTATCATCTATAGTAGATGGCTCAAACAGTACAGGAGTAGGTGTATTATTTGCACTAGATGAATATGATGGTATGAAGATACTAAGAAGTGGTGCTATGATACTAAATAATGGTGGTCATATAATATTAGATGAATACGATAAAATGCCAAAGCAAGAACAAAAGAAATTCAATCAGGCCATGGAGCAACAGAGAGCGACATATAACAAAGGTGGACATATAGGAAATGCTGAATGTAAGACTACAGTAATAACAGCATGTAACCCAAAGAATGAGAGATGGGTACCTGGAGATATAATAGACAATATGCCATTCGATCCATCTACTATTACAAGATTTGATGTAATAATAAAGACACAGAAGGAAACACATGAGAATGATATACGAGCAAAGATGCAACATATAATGAAAGGCAAGAGAGGAGAACTAGAACAGGTGGCACAACCAGAATATATCAAAGGATTATTAAATCATTTAAGAAAGAATAAACCAATAATAACACCAGAGGCAGAGGAGATGTTAATTAATAAATTTGTAGAATTTACACAGATAGAGCAAAATGCCGATGCTATACCTATCCAGACCAGACAGATGGAAGGTATTCAAAGACTATGTGAAGCATATGCAAAATTCACATTTAACAGTAAAGTAGATTGTCATGTAGTAGAGGAAGTGATTAAATTCTATCAACAATGTCTGTCAACGTTAGGCATGAACGTATCAAAGGGAGTGGCACAGTTTGATCTATCAGGCAAGGCAGTAAACAGGGATAAATTCTTTGAAGATGTATTCAGAGAGCTATCATATGATAATGAGGAAGAATATGTATTCTTGCATGAATTAGGAGAGAAACTAATGGAATCAGAAAAGTTTAAAACTACACAGTCTGTAGAATCATACATTGAGAAACGTATCAAACAAGGCTATCTATTTGAACCAAAACCAGGAGTGTTTAAACGCCAATGAAGTGTGATAAGTGCAACGAGGAGATGAGAAAAATGACAGTATGCCATCAGGTATGTGAGAACTGTGGTGCTGTTGTAGATTGTAGTGATGGTGTGTTTGATTGAATCGTCAAATATTTCAGGGCGATGTAATCGAACAGTTAGCAAAATTCCCTGACAGTTCAATAGATTGTATTATTTCCAGTCCTCCATATTGGGGCTTGAGAGATTATTCAGTTGAGGGTCAACTTGGATTAGAGCCTGATTTTCACGACTATCTCAATAAAATGCAGACCATAATGGATGAGTTGAGGCGTATTCTGAAAAATACTGGAACGTGCTGGATTAATATTGGAGATACATACAGTGGTTCAGGTAAAGGAGCTGGGTATGATGGAGCAAAAGAATCATGGCGATTTGATAAAAAACCTGAGATAAACGAAACCATTACAGCAAAATCTCGTATCGGCATCCCTGAAAGATTCTACATCAACTGTATTGATGGTGGCTGGATTGCACGTAATCACATTGTATGGACAAAAAATAATTCCATGCCAAGTTCGGTCAAGGACAGATTCAAAAATAGTTGGGAGTCGGTTTTCTTTTTTTCCAAGAATAAGAAATATTACTTTGATTTGGATGCTGTAAGAGAGCCTACCATTACTGATACAAAACCATTCAATGTGAGGGTACGAGATACCAAAAAGAATCGCTATCTGCAAGGGGCAACTGATGAGGAAGTTAAAAATCACAATGGCAAAGGCGAAAAGAAATGGGATTACAAGACTATGGCTAACGGTCTTGATGGACACTCAGGCAACTCGGCTAATCATTCAAAAGGTAAGAATCCAGGCGATGTATTCCGAATTAATACCAAACCCTTCAAGGAAGCTCACTTTGCCACGTTCCCTCCTGCTTTGCCACAAAAGATTCTCAAATGTGCGTGTCCTAATCAGGTTTGCAACAAGTGTGGAAAGCCAAGAACAGCAATAACAAATCATATTGTGGAACATTTCAGGGAAAATAATCGAGTAGATAAAAACACAGTATATGACAAACATAGTCATGTCGAGAGATTACCCTCTAACTGGAAACCCAAAAAAAAGGATGAAATAATTGGATATACCGACTGTGGCTGTAATGCTGGATTCAAACCTGGCATCGTACTAGACCCATTCTTTGGAGCTGGTACAGTCGGACTGGTCGCAGAACAAATGGGCCTACGATGGTGTGGTATTGAATTAAATCCTGAATACATTGAAATTGCCAAGAAACGATTAGATCCATTCACATCAGTTGAAAAAATAGAGAGTTTCACATGAGAAATAAGAAATTTTGTTCAGTATGCAGAAAAGAATTAGTCACTAGACACTATAGAAGTATTGAACTATGCGAGGAGCATGAATTTGCCTAGAGGTAAACAAGGTGGAATAAACTATGGTCAGAAAAAACAAGAAGGTCAATCAGACACAGAACAACTAATAGACATAGCAAACTATCTCAGAAAGAAATACAAAGTAAACATAAAGAGAGAGATATACATGACATTCGATATTGAGACTGAGAAGATAATTAAAATAAAGGACCATGTGAATAAAGATGATTTATGGAAAGATAAAAAACCGATAGCCTTTGCAAAGAATCCAGATCTATTTTGGATAGATAAATACGGTATGTGGATAATAGAAGTTGATGGAGCAGTACATGATAGGAAGGTAAAAAAGACAAATGAACGAAACGAACTATTTATTAGTAACTATATTAAACTTATAGTTGTGAATCTAGCAGATTTAAAAGAGCTTAGAATAAACATTTATGATTATATTGATCAACGTATCAAGGAGTTAATATGAATATGAGTTATCTAAGAATGGCCAATAAGTATATTGAACACAATAATGATAAAGAATTTATTAAAGAATTTGAGTATTGTTATGGAGTGAAAAATGCAGGGCTGTAAAGGTATTTGTGACTCTTTCACTAACATTCTAACTAATATGAAAGATGGTGTATGGGATAAACCAGATGCTAGTATGTGTTCTGTATGCTGTATTCATCTAACTACTAAAGATGTGTTCTGTTCATGCTGTAAAACAATTCTTAGAAAAGGACCACACTCGAAAAGAGCAAAGGAGAGAATGAAATGTCACAAATAGTAGATAAGAAGAAATATGCCAATGATGCAAGGAAGCTAAATATTGCAGGATTACAAGAAAGATTTGATACACATAAGAAGTTAAGACGAGATGAGATAGATACACTATTCAAAGATGAAATACCAAAAGGTGGATTCACAGAAATGCAGTATCGTTATCTTGAAGTAGGTATAAGATACCAGGGAATATTTGACATAGAAACATCAGACTTTAAACCAGAGGAAAATTTCATGATATGCTATGATATGATTATACGAGATATAGTAACAGGTAAGACAGAACATGTGATGGATTCAATAACTAAAAAAGACATAAAGAAAGCAGTAGATAAACAGACATTTCACTTTGATACTAGACTATTACAAACACTTTCACATAATCTATTTCAATGTCATCAGATTGTTGGTCATTATTCGACAAAGTTTGATTACCCATACTTTACTACTAGGTGTCTCTTGACTGAACAAGAAGAATTAATTCCAGAATATGGCTATCTATACCATCAAGATACCTGGAGAATGATGAAACGTTCAATGAAAGCACCTAGAAATACACTGAAAAACTTCATTAGATTAACAGGTGGAGTAGATGAGAAAACATTCGTTGATTTAAGATATTGGTATATTACACATTTTAAAGACCACAAGGAGTGGAAAAAAAGTATGGATTATATCATTGATCACTGTACAAAGGATGTACGCATGACCTACCTAGGACTGTTGAAAGTAGAACTCTTTAACCCTGTAAGTCGTGTAAAAGTATGAGCATAGAGCTAGAACTGAATATAGACGACTATCGAAATATCGTAAATTGGTATGAGTTAGCCTTTGGAAAGAACAAGAAACAAAATGAGAGTGATATGAAAACTTTCAAAAAGGTGTCAGTTATGGCCATAGCAAAAATGGAGGAGATAAAAGATGAAGATAGACTTCAAGATTGAGAAAGGCGAGAACAAGGGAATTTACCATAGTGAGACTGAACGCATACTCATATATCCACCACAACATGAGAACATAGAAGATATGTTAGATACTATAACACATGAGACTATTCATCATGCTATAGATAAAGCAGAGGAAATAATAGATGAGGACCAAGAGGAAAAGGTCATATTTTGTGTACAATGGGCTAAAGAATCGTTAATCTAAACTTATATATATACCATATTACATACTTAATCTATGAATCCAAAGATATTAAACTGCCAAATATACGAAATAAGACAAGCTCAAAGAGAAAAGAGTACAGCAAATTATACACCAATGGGAGTAAGAAATTGAGTAGAGTTTGTAATTGTGGTCATAGTGTTATAGACCATACATTCGGTACTATGATGGTAATAAGACCTGATTGTAGTAAATGTAATTGTAAGAAATTTAATGAAGAATTACAAGGCTTAACTCATAAAGGCATTAAAAGAACGGAGTTGTTATTAGACTAATGGCTGAAAAATCTACATTCCATGAGACTAAGGAAATAACTACCAGATTACACGAACCATACAAAGTGAAAATAGTACCATATAAGACACAGAAAGAATCTGGACATTCTATTGAAATACAATTAAATCTATCATGGGAGCAAATAGATGGATTAGCAGAGAAAGATTCTGATATTATTAACATGATTGAGAATTGTAAGAAACTTATTGAAGGACCATTAGAGTCTAAATATCTCAGTGTAATAAATGATGAAAATATTTAGTAATTATCTTCTTTAGCACCACAGGATAAACATTTGTATCTTGCAACTTGTATCTGAATCATAACATTTTTGCAAAGTTCACAAATTTTTTCATCATGTAGTGTAATTATTGCAGACATTCTACACTATTTATATAAACTGTAACATAATATAAGCATTAAGAATATAGTTTATATACTAAGTATATATAAGTTGTTATGTGTCTAACTTAATTAACTTTGATGAATACGTTAATGCACAGAAAAAAATTATAAACGAATTAGCAAGTCTAGAAACCAAATCATTTGAAACAAAAAAATCATACATACTTAGACTGAAAGAAGTTACTAGGCCATTAATTGAGAACGGATATTATGATGGTGTAAAATTAAATGATCTCGCTTCTTTTATTCAAACTGAACTA
>Ga0114934_10001153_pt1 | contig 17164 bp, 18 predicted proteins | sample 4SBtaG_2_FD_99695 | JGI IMG/M metagenome (GOLD analysis project Ga0114934, IMG submission 99695) | Deep subsurface microbial communities from Kolumbo volcano to uncover new lineages of life (NeLLi) - 4SBTROV10_white metaG | ecosystem: Environmental > Aquatic > Marine > Volcanic ...
TCCAGTTTCACCTGTAAGCAATATCGCTATGGCAAACATTTGAAGAAAAGTTTTTAGTTTTGCAAGATTTGAAACTGGAAGTTTTATTTGACCTTTTGCAAGAAATTCTCTTAAACCTGATACTAAAATTTCTCTTGTTAAAATAATAATTGCCGCAATAACTTCATAATTTTTAATTGTACTATTCATAACCAATAATAATAAAGCTGTAGCTACAATAATTTTATCAGCTATAGGATCTAATATTTTACCAGTTTCTGTAACTGAACCAAATTTTCTTGCAAACCATCCATCAACTGCATCTGTAACTGCAATACCAGTATAAAGGAGTATAATTAATAATTGAATAAATGAATTTTTAAAAGGTGTAAACCAGAAAATTACAAAAACACCAAGTATTCTTATTATAGTAAGTATATTCGCACCATTAGATTTTATAAAACTCTTCATTTTCTCCTCTTCATATTTATGGCTGGTCTTTTCATATATTCTATTGATATATCAGTATATTCTGTTTCATTATTGAGTATAATTTCAACAATTTCTTTAGAAAGATTATTTGTCCCAAAATGTTTTATACCTGCATTATTACATAATTCTAAATTTTCACCATTATAAAAGTTTTTCCCTTTTATATATTCAAGAATATCATTCTTATCAAGAAGCTTTACACTATTATTATCAGGTAAATAAACAAAAAAATCATTAAGCCCACTTTTAAGTATGCTGAAATAATCTTTGTCAACTATACCATGTTTTTCGGCTGCCTTTGCATAAGCTTTGAAAGTTGGTACCGCTCTTAATTTATTTATTTTTCCACAACTTAGCCCTAAAATAAAGCTTAATCCAGCTCTCAATCCTGTAAATGAACCAGGCCCTTTACAAACACAAAAAAAATCAAAATCAGAGGCCATAATTTCATGTTTTTCAAACAAGGATTTAATAAGTGGAGCAATATATTCACTTTTTTCATTACTTTCAATAAAAAAATCCCCTTTTTCATGACTTATGCAAAGATTAAAATTTCTCTTATGGCAGTCTATGGCCAATATATTCATTTTATAATCCTCTTAATTATAATATTTCTTTCAATTCCATTTCTTTTAATACTTACAAGATAATCTAATGGCCCTTCCCAATCATCTCCCCATTCTATTAAGGCTATTCCTGTTTCTGTGATATCATCCCATTCGAACATAGGAAATCCATTTTCATAATGAAGCCTATAGAAATCAAAATGATAAATCTCAAGTTCAGGAGAACTATATTGATTAAGAAGCTTAAAACTAGGGCTGGTAACTTCTTTCTCTGATATTCCAAATGCCCTAGCAATTCCCTTTACAAAACAAGTTTTCCCAGCACCTAGAGAGCCTGATAATATCACAATATCACCTTTTTTTAAAAAATATGAGAATTCTTCAGCAAAAGCCTTTGTCTGCTCTTCAGAAACACATTTTCTATTCATTGGAACCTTAAAAAAATGAGTTCCCATTTAGAATACCTTTCTTTTACTTGCAGCAAGAATGCCAAGTTCTTCTCTATATTTAGTAACTGTCCTTCTAGCCAGAGAAAGGCCTTTTCCTTTTAACCTTTCAGCAATTGTCTGATCAGATAAGGGTTTCTTCTTATCTTCTTTTTCTATTATCTCCCTTATTAAGTCCTTAATACTCTCTCGCGAAGTATCAGATACCTTACCTACTGAATAACCTGAAGTAAAGAAAAATCTCAATTCAAACATACCACATGGGCTTATCATATATTTTCCATTAACAGCTCTAGAAATAGTTGATTCATGTAATTGAAGCTCTGTAGCCACTTCTTTTATAGTAAATGATTTAAGATATCTTATTCCCTTCTTAAAAAATTCTTCTTGTCTATTTACAATTAATTTAGCTATTTCAAGTATAGTATTTTTTCTTTTATCTATACTATTGATGAACTCTTCAGCAGCCTTTGCACGTTCTACAAGATATTTACGGGTATTCTTATCCATATTTTTTGATTTATTTAGCATTTTTGTATAATATGGACTTCTTCTTAATCTTGGTGCCCCTCTTTCATTGAGTTCTACTCTAAGATTTCCTTCTTCATCTTCAGTGACAATTACATCAGGATCAGGTATATAAAGATTATCCTCAGTTATAAAATCATCAATTGCAGGTCTTGGAGAAAATTCATTTCTAATAATATTTACAGCCCTTTTTATTTCTTCAATACCAACTCCCATAATATGAGCAATATATTTTATCTTATTATTACCAAGTTCATCCAAAAAATCATCTATTATTCTATATACAATTTCATCTGTCATATTTTTTTCATAAAACTGAAGTATAAGGCACTCTCTAAGATCTCTTGCAGCAACACCAGTTGGAGCTATTTCCTGCAAAAGAAATAAGACATCTTCAACATCATTAGGATCACAATTTAAAAATCTGGCAGCTTCTTCAAGACTTATAGCAAGGAAACCCTTGCTATCAATATTACCAATAAGAAATTCGGCTATCCTTTTTTGTTTTTCATCTGCATTTGTAAGGCTAATCTGTTTTATAAGATATTCAGATAGATTCTCTTTTTTACTGATAAATTTTTCAAAATTAGTCTCTTCCTCAGATGAGTTTTTGTATTTAGGCATAGGGAGATAACCATTTTCTTCATTTTCTCTTGACCATTCATAATCAATCTTATCAACAGGAGTTTCTTCTGAAATACTCTCTTTTTCCTGCTCCTGAAGAGATTCAAGTATCGTATTAGTATCATTTTCTTCTACTTCTAAAACTGGATTTTTTTCAAGTTCCATTTCTATCATCTGATTCAATTCTGTCTTTTGAAGCTGAAGTATTCTCAATGACTGAATTTGCTTCTGATTTAATCTAAGCTCCTGAGTCTGCTTAAGTTGAAGATTTTGAGAAAGTTCAACCATTATCTCTCCTACTCTACCGTAACACTTTTTGCAAGATTTCTAGGTTTATCAATATCACAATTAAGTTGGCTTGCAATATAATAAGCAAAAAGCTGAAGTGGAATTACATTGATTATTGGTGATAATACTTCTCCGACATCCGGAATAGCAAAAGAATAATCAAGTACCCTTTCTGCCTTCTCATCTCCTTCACGTATAACTCCTGCAACAATTCCCTTTCTGGCCTTAATTTCCTGTATATTACTTATTGTCTTATCAAGTACCTTTGAAGGAGTCAATAAAACCATTGTAGGCATTTTATTATCTATCAAAGCAATTGGGCCATGCTTCATTTCTCCAGCAGGATAAGCTTCTGCATGAAGATATGATATTTCCTTTAATTTCAATGCTCCTTCCAATGCAATTGGAAAATTCAAATTTCTTCCAATAAACATATAATCCCTGAAATTCCTGAATTCCTCTGTTATATGTTTTATATTATCTTTCTGCATCAATGCGGTCTCTAGAATCTGAGGAAGGCGCCTAGCTTCTGCAAGCAATCTTTTTATACTTTCCTTATCAAGTTTCTCTCTTTTTTCAGCAATATAAATAGAAAAAAGATAAAGCACCAAAAGCTGTGTTGTAAAAGCCTTTGTTGAAGCCACACCAATTTCTGGACCAGCATGTGTATAAATAATATCAGATGCTTCTCTGCTAATAGTACTTCCTACAACATTTACTATACCTAGTATATTAGAAGTCTTTTCTTTGCAGATTCTTAAACCTGCAAGAGTATCAGCAGTTTCTCCTGACTGAGAAATAAAGATAGCAATATTATTTTCATTTAGTATTGGATCCCTATATCTAAACTCAGACGCAAAATCAACCTCTACTGATATTCTTGCAAAACGCTCTATCCAATATTTTCCTACAAGGGCTGCATGATATGAAGTTCCACAAGCTACAATAAATATCTTTTCAATGGATCTAAGTTTTTCATCTTCCATTCTAAAATCATCAAACTTAATTTTATCACCTACAACATAGCTTTGAAATGTTTTCTGCAAAGCAGAGGGCTGTTCCATTATCTCTTTCATCATAAAATGGTCATAGCCATCTTTGGCAGCCATAGTCTCATCCCATGATATTTCAATAGGTTTTCTATCAATTATCGTATTTTTGAATGTTGTTATTTTTATTTTTTCAGGAGTTAGAACTGCTATCTCATTTTCTTCTAAGAATATTATTTTTTTTGTATATTTAAGTACTGCAGGAATATCAGACGCAAGAAAATTCTCTCCTTCTCCTATTCCAAGTATTAATGGGCTTCCCTTTCTTGCAGCAATAATTTTATTCGGCTCATTTATGCAAAGTACACCTATTGCATATGCGCCATCTACATCGTTTAATGCTGCTTTTACAGCAAATTCTATATCTTCTTCATAATAGTCCTCAATAAGATGGGCTATTACTTCTGTATCCGTATCCGAAAGAAATACATGTCCTTTTTTAATTAATTTATCTTTCAATTCCCTATAATTCTCTATAATTCCATTATGTACAAGTACTATCTGATGAGTACAATCATAATGAGGATGTGCATTTATAAAGGAGGGAATGCCATGAGTTGCCCATCGAGTATGTCCTATTCCGGTAAATGAAGACTTTTCACTTGGGATTTTTTTCTTTAATGCTTCTATTCTTCCTTCATTTTTTATAACGCTTATTGACTTTCCATCAATAAAGGATACCCCAGCAGAATCATAACCCCTATATTCAAGTTTTTCTAGGCCTTCAAGTAATATTGGAAGTGCATTCCTCTTTCCAGTAAAACCAACTATACCACACATAAATAATTTCCTCTTTTTATTAGGTCTTTCATTTCTCTGACAGCAAAGGGGAGTCCTATAAAAACCGCTCTTGAGATTATTGAAAAACCAATATTCAATTCTTCTATTTCTTTGATATTCAAAATATCACTAACATTATTATAATCAAGTCCATGACCTGCAAAGACTTTGAGACCGAGAGAACAAGCTAGTTTCGATGCATTAGATAGTCTTTTTAATTCTTCCTCTTTTTCATGAGTTTTAAAAAGACGTGCATAAGAACCAGTATGAAGTTCTATTGCATCTGCTCCCACTTCATGAGCTGCCTTTATCTGAGATTCATCGGGATCAATAAAAAGACTCACAAAAATATCTTTATCTTTAAGTCTTTGTACAATACTTTTTATCATATCAATTCTTGCTGCTACTTCCAAACCACCCTCAGTAGTGATTTCTTTCCTTCTTTCAGGTACAAGTGTTGCCTGATCAGGCTTGTTTTCAAGTGCTATTTCGACAATTTCAGGTATTATAGACATCTCAAGATTCAATCTTGTTTTGACCATCTCAGAAAGTAGTCTCAAATCTCTTTCTGTAATATGTCTTCTATCTTCACGCAAATGACAAGTAATGCCATCAGCACCGTTTTGCTCTGCAATCAGGGCCGCAGTAACTGGATCAGGAAAATTTTCTTCTCTTGCTCGTCTGAGAGTAGCTACATGATCTATATTAACACCAAGTTTTAAGTCATAACATAAAATGTTTTTATCTTTCATATTAAATCCTCATATTATTTTATTTATTAATTTTTATTTTATTGCCATGAGTGCATAAAGTCAAATAAAGGCTTATTATAGGTAATATGGTATTTCCTTATTTGACTTTTTAATTTATACTTCATAAAATCACCTCAAATTCATGAAATGGAGGATTAATGAAACCTCTTTCAAAAAATCATTTTCTAGGCAAAAGTATTATTTCTATTAATGATTTTTCCAAGGAAGAACTGGATTTCATCTTGCAAAAGGCACAGAAACTTGAATCAAAAAAAAATAAGCAAGAACTGCTGAAAGGGAGGGTAATGGCCTCCCTTTTTTTTGAGCCAAGTACCAGGACAAAAGATAGCTTCACGACTTCATGCATTCGTATGGGTGGTACTATTGTGGGATTCGACAATGCAATATCAAGTTCTGTAAAAAAAGGCGAATCCTTGAGAGATACGGTAAGGATGTATGAAAAATATGCAGATGTTATTGTAATGAGACACAAACTAGAGGGAGCAGCAAGACTTGCTTCAGAGACAGTTAATATACCAGTCATTAATGGTGGTGACGGCGCAAATCAGCATCCTACACAGACTATGCTTGATCTTTTTTCCATTTTAAAGACTCAAAAAAGGATCGAAGGACTCAATATTGCCCTAGTTGGAGATCTCAAATATGGAAGAACTGTGCATTCTCTTGCTACTGCACTTTCACTATATAATTGCAGGATATTTTTAATTAGTCCTAAAAGTCTTAATATGCCAAAGACTTTTACTACTATTCTCAAAAACAGGAATATAGATTTTTCTGAGCATAGAACAATAGAAGGGGTTATTGATGAACTTGATATACTTTATATGACTCGGGTACAAGCTGAAAGATTCCCCGATAAAACTGAATATGAAAAAGTAAAAAATGCTTTTGTACTTAAAAAAAATATGCTTAAAAATGTAAAAGATAATTTCAAAATCATGCATCCTCTTCCCAGAGTAAATGAGATATCAATTGATGTTGATGATACGGAATATGCATATTATTTTGAACAAGCAGGAAATGGAGTCCCTGTAAGACAGGCCCTTTTATGTTTATTAACAGGAGCATTATAATGAGTAAAATATACAAAGTTTATAAGATTGAAAATGGAATAGTAATTGATCATATACCCAATAAAAAAGCTCTCAGCGTCTTATCAGTACTTGGCCTTGATAATGAACATGATAGCCTTATTACAATGGGTATAAATTTATCAAGTGATAAAATGAATAAAAAAGATGTTATAAAGATAGAAAATAGAGATCTCTCTGTCGAAGAACTGAATAAGATAGCAATAGTTGCACCCAATGCCTCAGTTAATATCATTAAAGACAGCATTATTGTTAAGAAATTCAAGGCTTCTATACCCGAAACTATCAGAGGGATTATTTCATGTCTTAATCCTAACTGTATTACTAGAAATGAAGATATTGAATCTATTTTTTATTATGATAAAGACAAAAATACTATTAAATGTCATTATTGCGAAAGGACATTTAATCAAGAATTAATAAGACTTTGAAAATGAATATAAATCTATCAGTAAAACTTTGTGACATAAATCTAAAAAATCCCACTATCTTATCATCTGGCATAATGGGTGTTACAGGATCTTCAGTGTGCTTTGTCGCTGAAAATGGTGCAGGTGCAGTTACTATGAAATCTATTGGGCTAAATGAAAGAATTGGGCATAAGGGTACTATAATCCACGCATTTGAGTTTGGAAATATCAATGCTGTTGGTCTTTCATGTCCTGATCTTGATACTGCTATCAAAGAGATAATATATGCAAAAAAAAATTGTTCTGCTCCTGTTATAGCAAGTATATTCGCATTCAATAAAAAAGATTATTCTACTCTCACTAGGAGGGTCACTTCGGCAAGACCTGATCTTATCGAAGTCAATATCAGCTGCCCTAATGTTGGTTCAGAAGGAGGAAAACCCTTTGGTATAGATCCAATCATCTCTGCTGAAATAACCTCAATTGTAAAAAAAAATACCGATATACCGGTTTTCGTTAAACTGACACCAAATACATCGGATATAGTTGAAATAGCTAAATCCGTTGAAGATGCAGGAGCCGATGGTATAACCGCAATAAATACCTTAGGCCCTGGAATGGCTATAGATATCGAAAGCGCAAGGCCTATATTGAAAAATAAAGTTGGTGGAATGTCAGGGCCATGTATAAGACCAATAGCAATAAGATGTGTATATGAAATTTATAAAAAGGTATCTATTCCTATTATAGGTGTGGGAGGCATTACTACAGGAAAAGATGCAATTGAGATGATAATGGCTGGTGCAACTGCAATTGGTATAGGTAGTGGAGTCTATGTCAGAGGGCTTGAAGTTTTCAAAAAAATCACTGATGAAATGAGAGATTTTATGCTCGCACACGATTATAATAGTCTTGATCAGATAAGAGGAGCTGCACATGAGTTTGAATAATAATATTCTAAGAATGATAAGGATCTCCGAGATAAGAAAAGAAACAGATTCTCTCAAAACCCTGCTTTTCAATGAATCACTTGTATCACAGCCTGGTCAGTTTATAATGCTTAGTATTCCGGGTGTGGATGAAAAGCCATTTAGCATCTCATATCAAGACAGTAATACTTTTGGAATAACAATCTCGGCTATTGGCCCTTTTTCAAATACACTTCATACAAAGAAAAAAGGAGATTTATTAGGAGTAAAAGGGCCATTTGGTAATCCATTTAATATTGAAGGTAATAAAATATTACTTATTGCTGGAGGTTATGGCATTGCCCCTCTCCGATTCCTTGCTGAAAAAGCTATAAAACATAATAAGTATGTTTCTATGCTTTATGGAGCTAAAAGCTCTTCTGATCTAGCTTTTTCAAAAGAACTTGAAAAAATATGCAATAATATATCTTATTCAACAATTGATGGCTCTAAAGGATTTAAGGGTTATATAACAGAATTAATGGAAAATGAACTTAAAAACAATAATTATGATTGTATTTATTCTTGTGGCCCTGAACTGATGTTGAAAAAAGTTTTTGAGATTGCTGAAAAAAAATCTATTCCCTGCCAAATAAGCCTTGAAAGATATATGAAATGTGGATTTGGAGTCTGTGGGCAATGTACAGTTGATCCAACCGGCTGGAGGACTTGTAAAGAAGGCCCAGTCTTTTCTTCTGAAAAACTCAGGATGATAAAGGAATTTGGAGAATATAAGAGAAAATCAAGTGGAAGGAAAATAAGATTTGAAGCATAATTTTTTATTGCTTAAAAACTGCTCTATCTTTGATAATCCGGAAATCTTACAGGATATACTTATCAGAAATGGAAAAATCGAAAAAATAGGCAATGTAAAGGAAACAATCGATAGTAAATCTACTATTGATATATCTGGAAAAACTGTTATTCCTGGAATAATAGACCCTCATGTCCATTTCAGAGAGCCCGGACTTACACACAAAGAAGACTGGACTTCAGGAAGTATTGCTGCTGCTTCAGGCGGAGTAACTACGGTACTTTCTATGCCAAATACCATCCCCCCTGTAATAACTGTCGATATCCTTGAAAAAAAGAGAAGATTAGCTGAAAAATCTATTGTCAATTATGGTTTTCATTTTGGATGTAGTTCTGATAACAATATAAATGAAATACGAAAAGTTCATAATATCGCTTCCACAAAAATATTTTTAAATCATTCCACAGGAGATCTTAAAATAGAAAATCCATCACTTATAGAAAAGATATTTAATAATTCCAGAATGATTACTCTTCATGCTGAATCTGATAAAATTCCTTTTGCCCTTGATATTGCCAAAAAAAGTGGTAAAAAAACATATTTCTGCCATTTGAGCTCAAAAAATGAACTTGATACTATACTTTTAGCTAAGAATAAAAGGATATTTACTGAAGTTACACCGCATCATCTTTTTTTGCATAATGGCCCTGAAATCAATCAAAATCCCAGATTTTTCATGTATCCAACACTCAAAAAAAAAGAAGATAATAACTACCTTTTAAATGCTCTCTCTAAGGGTCTTATAGATTGTATTGGAAGCGATCATGCACCACATACCCTTTCAGAAAAAGAATTGAATCCTCCACCAGCTGGAATTCCGGGGATTCAAACTCTACTTCCGCTCATGCTAGATGCAGTAAATAAAGATTTATTAAGCCTAGAAACCATAGTAAGATGCACTTCAGAAAATCCTGCTAAAATATTCGGCATCAAAGACAAAGGAAAAATAGCTGAAGGATATGATGCAGATATTGTAGTATGTGATATGGAATTTAGTCAAGTTCTATCTGATGATAAAATGTATTCAAAATGTAGGTGGACTCCATATAATGGATTGAAAATAAAGGGATTTCCAGTAATAACAATTGTAAATGGCATAATCAAATATTATTTTGGAGCATTCAATATGATATCAGCAAGGGAGGTAATCTTTGAAAAATTTTGATCAAAATAAATATAATAATTTTCTGCTTACTTGTGGTGTAATAGGATTTTTTGATAAGGATATAATTTTGAAATCTGGAAGAAAATGCAGATATTATGCAAATTGTCGAAGATTGACAGATTCATCCATGAAGACATTAGAGACTGCTTCTTTTGTAAACTCATTTATAAATGATAATTTCAAGGGATTCGATTATGTTTATGGGGTTCCTGCAGGAGCAACAAAGCTTGCTATTGCTATAAATCTTCAATCTGATAAAGATATTCCACTCGTGATTGGAAGAGAAAAACCAAAAAAACATGGTGAGCCCAAGGACCGCTTTTTTATTGGACCTATCAAAAGTGGGCAAAAAATAATTCTAATTGAAGATGTTACTACTACAGGACAATCACTTTTAAATGAAGTAAAAAAACTTCACGATGCCGGAATAGAAATCTTAGGTGCTATTGGCCTTGTTGACAGACAGGAATATAGAGATGATGGGCTAAGTGTTGCAGAGGCTCTTTTACAAAAAGGTATAAAATACCTCTCCATGTCAACTTCATCTGAACTAATCTCTAAGATATTTTCTGATAATCCTCCTGATATAGAGACTATAAAAAAGGTAAAAGATTATTTTGAGAAATATTCATATATAAGGCTTTAGGAGGGAAATAATGAATAATAATGAAAGGATTATCATTGCATTGGATGGAGACTATGACTCTTCAATCAAATTAATAGACAGCCTTGATAAAAAAGCAGCTTTTTACAAGTTAAATTCACTATTTATAAGTAATCCTTCAATAATTTCCTATATTAAAGAAAAAAATGCAAAAATATTTTTGGACTTGAAATTCCATGATATTCCAAATACTGTATCTAAGCATATTAAAGCAGCCTGTACACTTGGGGTCGATATGATAACAGTGCATACATTCGGAGGTATGGATATGATGAAAGCTGCTGCTAGAACAGCTGAAAAAACTTCTTCTGAATTAAATATAAAAAGGCCTTTAATACTTGGAGTCACTATCCTGACATCAATAGATCAGCAGATATTAAATAATGAACTTTCGGTTAAAAAATCCCTTGAAGATGAAGTCATATTTCTTGCTGAAAATGCAAAAAAAGCTGGCCTTGATGGTATTGTCTGTTCTCCAAAAGAAGTTTCAATTATAAAAAAAAGGTTTGGAAAAGATTTTATTACAGTTACACCGGGGATCAGACCAAAATGGGCACAAAAAAATGATCAAAAAAGAGTTGCCACTCCAGAAGAGGCATTAAAAGATGGTGCAGATTATCTTGTTATAGGTAGAGCTATAACTAATGCCAATGATCCTGTTTATGCCTTTGAAAGGCTATTTTAGATTAAGTCTTCTGAGTATTTCATCAAGTATTTTATTGTCATAATTTTTCTTTAAAAGTCTAAGTGCTTCATCTCTAGTCATACGGTTCATCCTAATAAGTTTACTCATTTCTACATGATAATGATTATATCCGTAATATTTATTTGAAAGCTCGGAAGACATAAAATTCATCATGCAATTAGTGGAATTTTTAGGATAGCTAAGCTCAGTTTTTTTCCATCCAAGTTCATTTGTAATAAGCTCGACATATTCATCTATAGAATCTCTTAAAAACCAGTGAGGTGAAATAATCATAGTCTTATGCTTTTTATTAGCCCTTTTAAGGACTTCTTCCATTGATCTTGGAAAATCCTTATATTTTGGAAGCTCGGAAAGATTGTCCTTTAAAAATTCTTTTGTAGCTTGAGATATTTCTGCATATTCTTTTGCACCAATATCACAGGAATGCTTTGTAATAAGAGTAGGCAGCTTTGCCTGTCCGACTGTCCATCCTGCCATGACTATAGGTATATTGTATCTCGCAGCCATTTTAAGAGTAGTCATAACATACCACATAGAACACAGATGACAAATAGATGCTTTACTATTGTTTTTAATAATATATGAAAACATCTCCTTCATATAGTCAGACTTATAATAAAGCCAGTCAATACCGAGCTTTCCTACTGCTCTTTTCACATTATCAAGGGCTTCATCTGTTTCAAATCCATGATCGAAAGTAAAGGCCAATACTCTAAGTTTATATCTTTTAACTGCATAATATAAAGCTGCGGTACTATCCTTACCACCACTGCACATAACAAGAGCATCATAATCTTCCTTACCTTTATTTTTATTAAGGATTTTTACAAGATTTGATTCAAGCATCTCCTGAGGCACTATTCCATCGGGATTTGCCCTTTCATATTCACGGCAAATATTGCATATACCCTCATCATCTATTGTAATATGGGGAGGAGTCTCAGGGAGAACACAGCGTTTACAGATCTTTTTTTCATTATTATCCATATAATGAAAATATCTTAAAAAAACTTTGAAGTCAAAAAAAGGAATCATTCATATCTTATTTTGCCTTTTTACTCTTTTATCTATATATTTATTTTACAATGGCAAAGCATGGCGATAAATATATTATCTTTATTATAATAACCATAATGGCTATTGGTGTTGTTATGGTATATAGCGCTAGTCATATCTATGCCTTTGAAAAATTCAAAGACAGCAATTATTTTCTTAAAAAAGATATTTTTGCCATTATTATTGGATTAATAGCATTCTCTATATCTGCTAATATACATTATTCAAAATGGAGGCTTCTAGCTTTTCCTCTTGTATTTATTTCCATTCTTATGTCTCTTTCTTTGTATTTTATACCATCTGTTTCTCTTAAAATAGGAGGAGCAGTAAGATGGATAAGGATTTTCGGAATATTTCAGTTTCAACCTTCAGAATTCTCAAAACTCTCACTAATAATATATCTCGCTACTTTATTCAGCAAAAAAAAGGCTCAATTACTTGATTATTCTGTAGCAGTTATTATTGTAGCTCTTCAATTCTTTTTGATTATTGAGCAACCTGATTTCTCAACTGCATTCCTTGTTGCTACAATAGCTGCAACTATGCTTTTTTTCAATGGCGTTGAAATGAGTTATTTAATTCCAGCTTTTTTAATCGGAGTAACTATAGGTCTTCACTATATCAGAGAACCTTATCGATGGAAAAGGGTAAAGGCCTTTTTAGACCCATGGTCGGACCCTTATGGTAGTGGATACCATATTATCCATTCACTTATAGCTATAGGCTCAGGTGGCTTATTTGGATTGGGGCTTGGAAACAGCCATCAAAAATTCAATTATTTGCCTGAACCTTTTACTGATTTTATTTTCTCAATAATCTGTGAAGAACTTGGTTTTATAGGCGCCTCCCTGTTAATTTCACTCTATATTTTTTTACTTTATAGGATAATTAAAATAGTCTTTGTCGTTAAAGATAAGTTTTCATATCTTCTTTTACTTGGAATATCCTGCTCATTTCTCCTTCAGATTCTTATTAATATAGGTGTAACTCTCAAAATGTTCCCGACAACAGGCATACCACTACCTTTAGTAAGCTATGGAGGTTCTTCTCTATTGATAAATCTTACTTTACTCGGTATTGTTTATAATATATCAAGGCAGTTCAGTAAATGATTTTTCATCCTTTTACAGGCGGTTGAAAAACTCCTGAAATAGGGATAAGGGGTAAGGGGTAAGGAATAAGGGGTAAATAGGAAATAGGAAGTAGGAAATGGGAAGTGGTGAGAAGGAAATTGGTATTAGAAAGGCAATTGGCGCAAGAAACGCTGATATCTTAAAGCAATTTTTGATCGAAGCAGTCGTTCTAACTGTTCTCGGAGGAATCTTTGGTATACTTTTCGGCTAGGGGTCTATTGGCCTTTATAATTACTTTTCACCGGATACTTATTTTAAAGGAGTAATAGATCTTTTTTCTATTATTATATCTGTAGCTTTCTCAGTTTCGGTTGGGCTTTTCTTCGGATTCTATCCTGCACTTAAAGCTTCAAAACTCAATCCAATTGATGCATTAAGATACGAATAATATTTTTTGGAGGAAAAATTGAAAAAAATATCTTTATTTCTATTAATGATATTAACCGTACTTATCATTACTTCCTGTGGAAAGGAAAAAAAAGACAGCAAAAAAGAAGTTAAAACAGTCAAAGCAAAAAAGGGTGACATTGTTTTGCAAACAGAAGCAAGTGGCACTGTTATGGCAAATTTTGAAGTACAAATCAAAGCAAAATCCAGTGGTACAATAATCAAGCTTCCAGCTGATATTGGCGATTTTGTTCATAAAGGCGACCTCGTAGCTGAACTCGATCCAATTGATGAACAAAGAAATGTTCAAAAAGCAGAAATTCAGCTTTCTACAGCCAGTGCAAACAGGGAAAAAGCAGAGGCTGCATTGGAAAATCAAAAAATCGAAAATAAAGTTCTGCCAAAAAGCATAGATTCAAGAATAAATGCCCTTAATCAGCAGGTTAAGTATTATGAAGATCATTATAAAAGACAGCTTTCTCTTTTGAAAAAGAAATTTATAAGTCCTGATGAGATAGAACAGATAAAAGTTCAACTCGAAAACAGTAGGAATAACCTTACACAAGCAAAAGCAGATAAACAAAGGCTTGCCAAATTAGCAAATGATATAAAAAGTAAAGAGGCCAGCCTTATCCTTGCAAAAAACCAAGAAAAAGTTGCAAAAATAACTCTTGAAGATGCAAAAACAAGACTGGAAGAGACAAAGATATTTTCTCCTATAGATGGTTTTATTTCTGAAAAGGATGTTCAGCTTGGTCAAATAATAGCTTCTGGCATCTCAAATGTAGGTGGTGGAACTATACTGTTTAAGATCTCTGACCTTTCAAAAATTTATATTGATACAGCAATAGATGAAAGTAATATAGGAAATATTAAGGTAGGAAATACCGCAATTGTCAGTGTAGACGCCTATCCTGATAAAACTTTTAAGGGTAAAGTTGTTCGTATTGCTGTAAAGGGAATTATAGAAAGCAGTATAGTTACATTTCATGTTCTAATTGAGGTAGTGGATAAGAATTTTTTTCTCCTTAAACCAGGCATGACTGCAAATGTCAAAATCATTACTCAAAAAGTAAAAGATGTTTTATGGCTACCTTATTCAGCTATTAGAGAGGATAAAAATGGATATTATGCAAAAAATAAAAAAGGAGATAAACTCAGATTAAAAATCGGTATACATTCCTTTGAAAAATATGAAGTAAAAGAAGGTATTTCAAAGGGTGACGAAGTGCTCCTCATGAAAGAAAGTGGTGCATGGAGTGCAGGTAATAATAAAAGAAGCGAAATGAGGATGATGCACTAATGAGTCTTATTAAAGTTGAAAATATATGCAAAGATTATATCATGGGTACACTCACACTCAAAGTACTAAAAAACATAAATCTGAGTATTGAAAGGGGTGAAATGACTTCTATTATAGGTAAATCTGGTAGTGGTAAGAGCACACTTATGCATATTTTAGGATGTCTTGATGTACCTACAGAAGGGAAATACTTCTTAGATGATATAGAAGTAAGTTCTATGAAACTTGACAAACTTGCTAAAGTAAGAAATAAAAAGATCGGTTTCGTATTCCAGAATTTTAATCTCCTTCCAAGGCTTACAGCATTGGAAAATGTTGAAATGCCACTTTTATATTCAGGGCATCATCAAGCTAAAGATAAAGCATATGAGGCCCTTAAAAGGGTCGGGCTTGAAGACCGTGTATTGCATGAGCCAAATCAGCTGTCCGGCGGACAAAGGCAGAGAGTGTCTATTGCGAGAGCACTAGTAAACAATCCTGAGATAATACTGGCCGACGAGCCTACAGGAAACCTTGATACAAAATCTACCAATCAGGTTTTAGAGCTATTTCATGAAATAAACAATGAAGGGAAAACAATAATACTAGTTACTCATGATAATGATATTGCATCCTTATGCAGGAGAATCATTAAGATTGAAGACGGAAAGATAATTCATAGCTGAGAAACTATCTTCATTTTATTAAAGACTTCAATGATATCCTATACAGGTTGTTGAAAAACTCTGACGACAAAACCGATAATGTTTCTTAAGTCCTAAAATTAAAGGAAGCAGGAAGTAGGGAGATAGGAAAAAGTTTTTCAACAGTCTTTGAAGAACAGACCCCAATCCATACGGTATGGAATTCATGAAACTAATATGATAATATTATCAAAATGTTCATTTTGATTTTAAAAATATTTATAATAATCTTGGCACTTATATTTATAGGTATTATTTTTTTACTTAGTCTAAAACTAGATTGTAAATTAAATTTTTCCACTAGTACTAAAGTCCTGGAATTATCCATACTGTATTTTTTTTCAGGTGTATTAATTAAAAAAGGCAATGGTAAAACCTCTTCCCTCTACTGGCTTGGCCCCTTCAAATGGGAAAGAGAATCATCAAACAATGCAAATGATGAACTTGACCTTCAATTTTTTGCTGAAAGTAAATATTTCTTGCTTTTTAACAAATATAGAGAATCTATCAATTGTATTTTAAAACTTGCTGTTTCTCTCCTTAAAAAATTATTTTGGGCATTATCTGACTGGAATATGAAAATCCATTTAAGGTATTCCTTTAAAGATTTTGAACTTGGAGGAAAGATATATGCATTTTTTTCTGCTTTTAGAGCAATTTTTAAGAAAATCACTGTTATTCCAGAGATGTTCTATACGCCAGACAATACTATTGATATAAATGTCAATTCAAAATTAAGTATAAGACCTATTTTATTTCTATATGTCTTTTTTTCTCTTTTTTTCGAAAAAAACACATTAATATTAATAAAAAATTCTTTTAAAATATGGTTAAAAAATAAAATGAGATCTCAATCTCAAAATCACCAAAAAATCTCATAATATTTAGGTTATCTGGTAATATTAATTCAAAAAAACTTGTATATTTATTTAAGCTAAGTTATAATTTAAATAGGAAGTTGAAAAGTGTTTTTCTTTTATTCATTGTATTGTTGTGATGGGCAATACTTTGAAAATAATTATGGAGGTGAAAAACTTAAGAAAAACATTATAAACCAAATCCGGTATGGATGCCGGTAAATAAAATTTCATGGAGGAAATTATGGGTGTTGGGACAATTTTTCACAACATTAATGCAATTAATTCATTAAGAAATCTTCAAAACACAAACGATCGTATTGATGGCTCCCTGGAAAGGCTATCTTCAGAACTCAGAATAAACCGCGCATCTGATGATGCTGCTGGTCTTGCTGTTTCCGA
>Ga0114934_10001156_pt1 | contig 17144 bp, 14 predicted proteins | sample 4SBtaG_2_FD_99695 | JGI IMG/M metagenome (GOLD analysis project Ga0114934, IMG submission 99695) | Deep subsurface microbial communities from Kolumbo volcano to uncover new lineages of life (NeLLi) - 4SBTROV10_white metaG | ecosystem: Environmental > Aquatic > Marine > Volcanic ...
CCGCTGTAATTGTTTCAAAGGATATTGGTTCAATTATCTCAGGAACAGGATAATTTGATTTTTGTTCAAATATCCCATTTAATCTCATAATTGATGCAACTGCACGATTATAAAGATTTACAATCCATCCAAGTGCAATCATCGGCCATATAATAATACCAAGATATGAATTAAATGCTACAAAATCCCCAATAGTCATCTTTCCCATAATAACCATTTTTCCACCAATTAAAATGATAAAACTCGATATTGCAAAAACCATAGCACTGATTACCGGGTCTAAAACTGCTTGGATTTTCCATATTCCAATTTGAGAATTATAGTATTTTTCAGCTACTGCATTGAATTTTTCAATAGCTTTTTCTTCAAATCCATATGACCTTATTACATTGATACCCTTAAAGAACTCTCTGGATTTATCCATCATTTTCCCAAATAGTGTTTGGCTATTTCTATATTTATTGACCATTGCAGAAGACATATATTTAACAAATATGCTTATAAAAGGAATTGGTATCATAACTGCTAATGTAAGTTTGATACTTATTCCTGCCATAAAAAATAGTGAACTTGAAAGAAGTATTGTAGAATCAAACAATGCAACCATACCCATACCCGCAAATCTAGTAAGCGACATAACATCATTTGTCGCATAAGCCATAAGATCTCCGGTTTTATTCTCCTTATAAAATGGTGATTCAAGAGTTAATAAATGCCTCATGAGATCATTCCTTAAATCCCTTTCCAATCTAAATGCACTACCAAAAATAAAAAATCTCCACCAATATCTTCCTGAATATATAATTATATTTAAAAGAATAATTATACCGCTGCATAGGAAAAGAAGATTAAGGTTAGCTGTATTATCATATAATGCATTTACAGCTTTTCTTAGCACCATAGGTATAATAAGCTGAACTACATCTACTAAAAGAAGGAGCAAGAAGCCATAAATTATATATTTTCTGTATTTTTTTAAATACTTAATAAATAGAGAAATCCTACTTCCCATCTCCCTACTTGCCCTTTCTATACACACATTCCCCATTTATATAAGTAAAAAGAACCTTTGCATCAAAATCGAGTGGTTCCCTATCCCAAATAACAAAATCTGCATCTTTCCCTGTTTCAAGACTTCCTATTCTCTTTTCTACACCACAGATTTCTGCTGCATTGATAGTCAATGCTCTATAAGCTGCATCTTTTGGCAAACCAGCTTTACAGGCAAGTGCAGCACTTACTATAAGCATCTCTATAGGAATAACCGGATGGTCGGTCATAAAAGCAAATTTTACACCAACCTCATAAAGCTTAGCAGGGGTAGTAAAACTCCTATTCCTAAGTTCTAATTTTTCTCTTGCTGAAATATTAGGGCCAATCGCACATGGGATTTTGTGTTTTGCAAGATAATTAGCTATTTTATGCCCTTCAGTTGCATGTTCTATTACAATTTTTAAATTAAACTCTTTTGCTATCCTTATGGCACTGACAATATCATCCGCTCTATGAGCATGCATTCTGATTGGGATTTTTTTCTGCAAAACAGGAATAAGACTTTCCCATTTTAATTCATAGTCAAAGACCTTATCCTTCTCTTTTTTTGAATGCTTTTTATTATTAAGATAATTCTTTGCCTGATAAAAAGCCTCTCTCAATAATGCAGCATTCCCCATTCTTGTTGAGGGCGTTTTATCCTTTTCTCCATAGCATCTGAGAGGATTTTCGCCAAGTGCCATTTTCATGCCAGCTGGTTCTTTCAATATCATTTCATCAACTATTTTACCCTTGAACTTGCATACTGCCGTACTTCCACAAATAAGATTTCCAGAACCAGGTGTAATCATTCCTGCAGTAATACCAGAAGAAAGTGCATCCTTAAACGCTATATCTTCAGGATATATTGCATCAAGAGCTCTAAGATGAGGAAATATAGGCTCAGTCATCTCATTTTCCTGCCAGCCTATAGAACCTACTCCATCCTGAACTATTCCAATATGTGTATGTGCATCAATAAGTCCTGGTGAAATAAATTTCCCTGTCATATCAATAATATCTGCATTTTTTGTGACTGCGCCAGAAGCAATTTTTCCATTTTTTACAATAAGATCTTTTTTGATAAATTTTCCATTTTTATTCATGATATTTGCATTTTTAAATATCAACATCTTCCCTCCTCAATTTTATGAGTCCCTGTTTTTGAGTCCCCAAATAGATATTCTTTTTACTTATAGCAATACTTCTAATAAGTATTAGCAAATCATCTGTATCGCTAAGTTTTATCTTTTTAAATACAAAACCATCATATATATATAATCCTTTCTCAGTTCCCATAAGAATATTCCCATTTAATTCATACATGCAAAATACTTTTTTAAAAGGCATATTACCAAGTGGATATGTATGTATTCTTTTCCATGAATAACCATTATATATAAGAAGATTTCCCTCACTAGAAATAATAATTTTATTCATAAACTGGCCTAAAGAAAAAATAGTCATTCCTGAAAAAAGTTCATCTACTTTCGATTTTTTTATTCTGTAAATACCACCATTGCACTCAGATATCCACATTTGCATAAACTTTCTATTATAAACAAAATCCTTAAGTGGTATATTATCGAATTTTAAAAAAAATGACCTGAGCGATGATGCCTTTTTAATATAATTATGATCCTTAAGTAAATAAAGACCGTCATTCCTGCATAAAAATATAAGATTCCCTATTTTTTTTATAGAATTTATCTGTTCTGATAAAATTTCTCTTTCAATACTTAAATCTTCTATATTAATAATATATAATGCTTTATTGGTACCAACTAAACATTTTTTCCCATCAAGTTGAAAGCATGTAATATATTTAGTATCGAATTCTCCCTCTCTAGTTTTGTATAGTTTGTCATTTTTTACCTCAAATTCAGGACCTTCATAACTTTTGATTATTTTCTTTCCCTTTAACACAAAAAGGCCATTATATGAAGCTACCCACAACCTGTCAGAACTATCAATCATCAAATCCGTAATAAAAATACCAGGTGTATTTATTCTCTCAAATGCAAAAATTCTGAGAGAAAATATAAGAATCAATATTATTAATGATCGTATCAACTTACTATCTTCCTATATCCTTCATACGCCAGCTCAAATATGGATGGATCATCTCTGAATATCTTAGATATACGAAGCAATGTCTCAGCTGCCTCTTTATTTCCTACATTTATAATCGCTTCTATTGATATTCTTCTTATAAAAAATTCTTCCTCATCATTCATAATAATGGATGAAATAGGGGGTATAATATCCGATTCTTTGGTTTTTCCCAGAGCAATTATGATATTTTTTTTAACATCAATATCAGAAGCATCTAAATGCGATAGTAAAATATCAACAACTTGATAAACCCCAATCTCACCAAGGGCATAAGCTGCCGATGCCTTCATCCATTTTTCACCATTCATAAGCATATCATTAAGAATATCTAGCATTTGAAGGCCACCTATTTTCCACAGAATCTTTGCAGCATTTGCCTTTACTCTATTGTCAAAATCATCCAGCATAGGCATAAGAAGTTCTACTATTTTATCATCATCTATATCATCAATATTTGAAATAGATTCGACAGCATTAGCTCTCACTCTTCTATCAGGATGATGAAGAAAATTAACAAGATATGGAAATACCTTTTTATTTCCTATGAGCCCTAATAGAGACACCATCATACCTGTAATATGAGTGTTTTCTTCATTAAAAATGAGTTTCTCTAAAAGGGAATAATCATCATTCTCTATTTTTTTAAGTGCAACAATAAGCTTTAATGCTACTTGACCATCTATTTTATTTATATTATTAATAATTTGTTGTATTTTTTCCCTATTTTCTTTAAAACCATTAAGTATATTTTCAAGAGAATAAGTTCTGTTAATAGAGGTATTCCCAAAACTTTTTTCAAATTTGGATGTAAGGTGATATGCCTTCAAATCATTTAAAATATTGATATAAATCAGTCTTTCTTCTTCCTGCTTAGAGTTCAAGAATTTCAAAAGCTGATGAAATCTAAGATTATCATCTATATCAAGTTCTGTGATAAGGCCTATTATATTCTTTCGTGTTTCAAGATCTAATTCCGGATTTTTAAGAAAATTAAGAGCAAGAGGTAAAACCTTTTCTTTGTATTTAGCAAGAGCTATCCTAACTGCAATTATTATATCTTCATAAGGTTCTATTATTAATCTCAGAATATGAACCATATATTCATTATCTGCTATTTCTCCAAGTGACCATATTGCTCTAGTTCTAATATATCTTGGTAATCTCCTATCTCCTGCAATACTAATAAGAGCTGGACAGTATTCAGAAAGTTTTTTCTTAGCTAATAATCCAATAAGTACATATTTTAAATAATTGTCTCCTTCAGAAAGAATGGAATTGAAAAGGCCTTTCAAAAGGTGCCGCCTATCATCTAAGTCTGAATCAAAAAGAATATTCAATCCCCTTATTTTACTAGAAACATCATTGAGTTTAAGGAGTTGATTAGCCTTATCAAAATTTATATTTCTATTCATATTTTCCCTCAATCATTGAAAAGTGCTTTTGAAAACTGCTCCGAAGAAAATTTTTGAAGATCCATTATTTTCTCTCCAACACCAATATAACTCACTGGAAGACCCAACTCTCTTTGAATAGATACAACTATGCCACCCTTTGAAGACCCATCAAGTTTTGTAAGTACAAGTGAAGAAATATCCATTGATTCCTGAAATTTTTTTGCCTGTAAAAGACCATTTTGGCCCGTAACAGCATCTAGTACAAGAAGTGTTTCATGGGGTGCACCCGGAACTTCTCTTGAAATTATTCTGTTTATTTTTTTTAGTTCTTCCATGAGATTAAATTTTGTATGAAGTCTTCCTGCAGTATCAACTAAAAGCACATCTTTATCTCTAGCCTTAGCAGCTTTGATTGCATCAAATACACAAGCTGCAGAGTCTGCACCCATCTCTGATTTTATTACATCTACTCCAACTCTATTTCCCCATGTCTGAAGTTGTTCAATTGCAGCAGCTCTAAATGTATCAGCTGCAGCAATTATAACCTTTTTTCCTTTTTTATGAAATTGATATGCAAGCTTTCCAATAGTGGTAGTTTTACCAGCACCATTGACCCCTATAACAAGAATAATATGTAGAGGCTCTACAAAGCCTTTATTTTCTAGATTAGTCTCTAAAGTTAATATATTTTTTATCTCTTCGGCCATAAAATCGAGAAGTTCATTTTCCTTGAGTTCTTTCCCCATAAAACGCTCTTTTACTTTTTCCATAAGTTCCATTGTGATATTTATACCTAAATCGGCTTCAATAAGCAGTGCTTCCAATTCTTCTAATTTATCATCATCAAATATCTCTCCATCAAAACCTCTTAATTTTGAAATGAATTTCTTTTTTGTCTTCTCAAGGCCATGGGAAAGTCTTTCAAAAAAATCAACCTCTTCCGCTTCCGGCTCTAAAAACTCTATTTTTCCTTCTTCAACTTCTATTATTTCTTCGATAAATTCTTCTTCTATCTCTTCTTCTTTCTTTTTTTTCTTAAAAAAATCAAAAAGCATATATCCTCCTATTTTTAAGGCGATTAAATATTATCAAAAAATATTCCTAATTTAAATAAATATACAAAAATAAAGAAATAGAAAAATTTTTATTTTCTTTCAATACAATATACCATAGAGTTTGTAAAAAATATTATATTATCATGGCTTATAAGAGGAGCTAATGTGACTATAGATTCTCTTGTCCTGAAATGCCATTTTACCTTTCCATTGTCAGAAAAGTCTTCAAGATGTGAAAACTTATGATCAGCTTCTGAATATGCAAGGAATATATCATGACCATCAACTATAATGGGGGCTTTATGAGTAAAATATTTTTTCTCTGAAAAAACTGTTTTTCCCTGTTTAAGATCGATTACATTGAATCTCCCAGTCTTCATTGAGCCTGAAAGGCTGTATAAATACCCTCCTGCAAGTGTAATAGAAGGGTTAAGCACACTAAGGTCTTCTTTAAGATTCCATGGATATTTGCTAATTATATCACCAGTTTTTTTTGATATTTTATATATCATTTGATTTTGTTTTTTCAGTTCATATCCAAGAACTATAAAATAATCCTCATCATCCTTTAGGATAATATTTGAAAAGAAATTTTTATGCCACAATACAGAAGGCGTATTATTTCCATATACAAATCCGAAACTCGCTTTTACTGGTTTTGAAAGGCCAAGAAAGGAATTCATCTTTTCAGGTGAAATCCATATTTTCATGAGATTATTATCAATAAAAACCCAATTTTTAGGGGTATTTTTTTTAAGTTCATTAAAATCCGAATAATAATGACCAGAAATAAGTTCTTCTTTTGTTATAAGCTCTATAGTATCTGGTGATTTAGGGAGAGGGCATGAACTTTCCAACCATCCAGCATCACTCCATGTATATTTAGGTTCAACATAGTAGTACTTTTTGCCATTTTGTGTAAGTATAGTACTAATTTCAGGGGGTATAGCAATATCATTATAATATAGTATATGCCTTTTACCTTCAGAGCGAGTACCGGGAGCAACAAGTTCTGTTTTCATTTTAAATTCCCCGGCATATAGTATTAAATTACTCAAAATAACAATAAAAAAGAGTATTTTTTTCATTGTTCATTCTCCATATATGAATTTGAGAATATTCTTTCAAAAACTTCTCGATGTAGAAATATTGGAAGATTTCCGTTTTTCAGTAATTCATCATGTATTCTGCAGTTATTTAATCCTTTATCTCGGTATTCATTTATTAAAGCTGTGAGAAGATGCTTTCCAATAAGATAGCTTAATTGATATCCTGGAGTTTGTGTATATCGGTTTACTTCTGCCTTTGCCCCAGATTCTTCCATACCAGTAGAATCCATGAGCATTTTTACCGCTTCACCATAAGTCATCTCGCCGCTTGAAAGTTTTACATCTATAATAATTCTTGCTGCTCTGAAAAGAAGATCATTAAGCATTACAAATTCTCTCTGTAATTCATTTTTAAAGCCCATATTAAGTGTCTCCTCTTCACAATACAATGCCCACCCTTCAATAAATTCCACAGCATTACCAGCAACAAGTCTTATATATGAAGAATTCATATTAGCTACACTCAGTTGAAGGTGATGACCTGGAAATGCTTCATGTATAGATGTGTTTGTAATATCAAAGCTATTAAACCTTTTGAGACCATCAGCATTTTCAGGTGGAGTTACTAAATATGTACCTTCACTGTTATCTTCGAATTTTGCAGGCTGCATATAAGCAGCAAAAGGTATAAGATGTCTCATATATGCAGGAGTCTCTATTACCTTTATCCCTTTATTAGGAACAGTTGCAAATTTGCTTTCCTGTACGAATTTTTTCGAGTCTTCTATTGCATTTCTATAAAAATCAATTATCTCTGAAAAATCATTGAAATTTCCTGATAATATCTTATCACGAGCTTCTGATACACTTGAGTATCCAAGCCTTGATGATATCTCTTCGAGCCTTTTTGAAGTTTTTCTATAATAATCTTCCCCAAGAGTATATATCTCCTGAACATTCATACCAAGATTACGTAAAGAAATAAGTGTATTAAAGTTCTCTTTTCCAATATAAAAAGGAGTATTTGCATTAGGAAGTAGCTTTTTCAAGTATTTGGAATAATTTGAAAGATGATTCTTGGCTTTCTCTGCCGATTCTCTCAGCCTTGCATGAAGTTCTCTAGAAATGATAGACTCAGTCGATGATATGATAGTATCTATAAAACTCAATGTCCCATCCACAGATTGTATAGCCATTTCTACCCATAGTCTAACATATTTTACAACCCTGCTTTTATATTCATCTATCACTCTTTCGGTCTGATTAAGCCTTGCAATTATAGAGCCTATTCTTTCCTCAATTGATCCATATTGGCCAAAATAAAGTGGAAATATTGCTTCTCCAATAAATTGAGCTGCATCTAATTCCATCTCATATGTTTTGAGTGTATAGAAATTAAAATTACTAAGTTTTTCTTCATAATCAAGAAGTTTTCTTGTAATAATCTGATCTGGATGAAGGTCTTCATCACTAAAAGAACTGAATTTTTTTACAAATTCCGAATTAAGATCTACAATTTTCTTAATAGAATCTTTATTTACATGATCTAATTCCTTATCATATTCATGGAGCCCTAAATAACTCGCTGTCAGTGGCGAAAGTGCTATTAGACTGTCAAAATACTCTTTTTCCAATCTTTGAAATTCTTTATTTAGAGATATTCCCATTTTATCCTCCCTTAATTCTTATTTTTCCAATAATCATTTTTATACTTTTCAATTGCATCAACAATATAATATGCTATCTTCCTCCTATAAGAACTGTCTATTAATAATTTTTCATCATATTTATTTGAAAAATATCCTGTTTCTATAAGAACTGCTGGCATATCAGGATTTTTCAGTACTCTGAAACCAGCTTGTCTGACACCATGAACCTTGAAATGTTTATTCTTAAGAGTTTGAAATAGTATACCGGAAAAAACAGCACTTTTTTCTATAGCTCGAGTTTGTTTTAATGAGAATAGTATAGAATAAAGTTCCTGATTATCTGATTTTTTCACGCCTCCTATAGAATCTGAATCATTTTCTTTTTTCACAAGTTCTTCTGTTCGTTTATCAGAAGCTCCATTTTGTGAAAGATAGTAAATACCAATTCCTCGAATAGATTTATCATTGGGATATGTATCAACATGCAAGCTTATAAATAGAGAGCCTTTCCTATCAATAGCCTGTTTAATGCGTTCATCAAGTGTAAGAAATATATCTTTTTCTCTTGTCATATGTATTATGCCAAGGTTTCTTCTATTGAATTCTTTTTTTATATCTTTTGCTATTTTCAATACTATATTTTTTTCATTGTATCCATTGGGGCTTGTACATCCCGGGTCTGCTCCTCCATGCCCTGGATCAAGTATAAGTACAAAAGAATTATCTTTGATTATTTCGAAAATATTATCTTTGGATCTAAGTTTAATGATAAATTTAGTCTTTCCATTCTCCATTTTGAAATATGCCTCATGATTGAAAGCAGAATTATTTTTTCTCAGTTTCAAAGCAATTCTTGCAATATTAGCCTGATATTGGCCTATTCGTGCATATTTTATTATGCTATTATCTTCAAAATTATAACTTCTTGTGCGTTTTACCTCTACACCCCTGAAATCAAATGTAATATAATCTTCATCTTCAGGTGCAGACATCTTATAATTTTTTTTCCATGTAAAATCAAAGTAAAGATTAGCTCCTTCTCTTTCAATTGATGCACTCTCAAAATTGAGCATATTTGAAGGGAATGCATTAATGCAATATGATAGGGCAAAGATAAAGCATAAAATTCTAATTATTTTTTTCATAATATATTAAATAAAGATATATACAATTTGTAACACTGTCAAATTATTCATCTATTCCGATTCTGTAAAATTATTGTAGGTAAAATGGTTAACAAGTGTTGAAAAACTCTCTGTGCAAGCTTAAACTTCAAGGGAGCAGGGAGTCCTACTTCCCATTTCCCCTTTAAGCCTAATATAAGTCACCGGAGAAGTAAAGCCCCTGTTTGGTTGCTATAGTAACTGCTAAACCAATGGGGCTTGCAGTAATGTGTGAACTGGACCACATTTTCTATAAATATACAGTTTTTGCGTAGGACTAAAAAACATTATCGGCTTTGCCAGTAGAGTTTATCAACAGCTTGTAAAGCACCGTCCCCTTAAAACAAGGGGTAAGAGATAAGAAAAATTAGATACCCATTGTTGAAAGTGCAGTATCGATCTCTGTAACTAGCTCATAATTACCATTTGGGTCAAGAGATTTTGCTATTGAAAGTTGTAATAGTGATTTTGAAGAATCTCCATTATAAAAATATGCCATTGCAATTAAAGAATGAGCCTCTGCATTAGAAATACCAAGCCCTATTTCTGTTTCAAATTTGAAATTATCATCAAAATTTGAGCTCCCACCACCAAGTTCCTGAAGGTATTTTAGCGCATTTACCTCGTCTCCTATTTTATTTCTAACAAGATAACAAAGGCCAAGAAGCATATATGCATCCTTGGGTATTGAAATTACTTCTGCTGTTGTATGTGAAGATGAAAAGGATTGATTTCTATCAGTAATAGAAAGAAGATCATTTATCATACTGTCATCACCAAGACTAATATTTGAAAGCTTTAGATTGCAATAGTTTATTCCTGTATAGGCTAACCTTTTCTGATAGTCAGTAGATGAAGAATTATCTCTAACCGCTTCAAAAGCAATTTTAGCTTCTGTATAGTCTTTAGATAAAACTTTCTGAGAGCCATAGGTAATTTGCTGAGACGGTTCTGTGGGCAATGCAGGAGTTGGTGTTGAACCTCCACCAGAAACTGCTGAAGTTGAGCCTCCTCCTCCCCCACAACCAGTTATAAATAATGCAATAAGTGCTATATATAGATATTTAACAATATTGGACATAATTCCTCCAAAAGAGATATTAGTTTCTATCGGATAAAAAAAGAATTGAATTTAATCTTTTTGCCTTTTTTCAATGAATTTTATATTATAAATATATAGTTGTATTTATTATCAGGAGGAAAATAATGTTTTTCGAGATTGACCAGCTTATTAATTCATTCGAACTTGGTGATTCAAACCGAAATCGTATTATTATCAGAAAATTGAGAAAATATGGCGATTCTATTTCTGAATATTTGTATGAAAGAGCGGTCTCTGCTGAAGATAGATTCCTTTCTATACAGCTTCTTGGAGCAATAAACGAGGTGAAAAATGATAAACTTAGAAAGAGAATGCTTAATGATGCTGATAAAGAGAAGGATGAATTTGTATTGGCAACATTTATTAGTTTATTCAGAAGAATAGGCCTTTATGAAGCACTTCCACTCATAAGAGAAAAATTCTCCGAAGCCAAAGATTTAAGAGTGAAAGCTAATTGTGCAGAGTATCTTTCCGAGTTTGGCACTATGAATGATCTATATCTTTTAGAAAAATATTTTGATAATCCCAGTACAAGAGTCTCAATCAATAGTATACTTGCGAGTGCAATGATTGCAGAGAGAATAAAAGGTAAATGTATTCAAAAACTTGATTCTTTATACAAAAGTGAGGATCGTGTGAAAGCTAATGGGGCACTTTTTGCGATGAAAAAGCTCAATGTTCCGGTAAGCAAAAAAATATTTGGCTTGTCTTTTTCTAATTCCATAGTAAATAATTATTGATTAGGAATATACATTGCGACAAACAAATTTTCATGTAATAGACAAGATTTTTTTAAGCGAAGAGCAGAATTTATATCTTTTGGAGAATGGAGTTTTTCTGATCGAGCTATTAAAAGATCTTATAATCGATTCATATAATCAACTTGATAAATTTTTAGATAATATAAGCATATATGAGAAATATAACCTTATCAAACAGATATTGATAGATCTTTCTAAAGTTAAATATATGGATAGCAGTGGTATAAGCCTTTTAATAAAGTATAATAAGATATTTCCTTCTACTAATATTCCTTTGAAACTCTTTGGACTTTCTAATAATGTGAAGAAAATATTTACACTCACTAGAATAAATACAATATTCAATATAAGTGATTCTTTTGAAGAAGCTGTAGAAAATGAGCCTAAAGAATCAAATGTAAAAAAAGATATTGAAAAATTCGAAATAATAGTTCCTGGTGATTTTAGCTATCATAGACTCTGCACAGATTTTGTTATAGATATTTCTAAATCAAAATTCTTAATGCAGGAAGATGAAATTTATGATCTAAGACTTGCAATTGAAGAGATATTGACAAATGCTATTGAACATGGATATAAAGAAGCAAAACTTTGCGGAAATCTTCAAGTATGGTGTATGATAGTCGATGATAATCTAATCGTTGGGGTCAATGATTATGGCCAGGGATTTGATAGAGAAAAGATATTAGACAATATTGATAAAGTTCCAGAAAATCCCATGAATGAGAGAGGAAGAGGAATATTTATTGTAAGTCAATTGGTAGATGATTATATTATGGATAGCAATCAGAATAAAAATTCTATATTTTATTTTGTAAAAAGATATAAGAAAAGGGATAAGGGTTATTGTATTTGGATAATTTAAGATTTTTTTATGCTAATGAGCATCTCTTATCCCTTGTCCCTTATCCCTTATCCCTTGTTGTGCAAGACTAAGAGTCAAAAGAACTCAAAAGCACGAAGCAGGAGGAGTAAAATGAATTTAATTGTATGTTCTGATATACATTCCAATAAAGAAGCCCTACAAACATTTTGTGAGGATATTTCTTCTTTTGATTATAGTGGAATAATATTTCTTGGCGATCTTATTGGTTATAATCCTGATCCTGAAGAAGCCGTTAAAACAGCAATGAAATGGGAAAAAGAAGGAAAGCTAATTACAAAGATCTCAGGGAATCATGATAATGCTGTACTTGATCTCAATAATGCCAATAGATTCAATAGTAATGCAAGAAGAGCGATTATCTGGACTGCAGAAAATATATCTGAAACATCTATGAAATGGTTAAAAAGCATGACTGGTCCTGTGAAAATAAATGAGAAAGCAATTGCATGTCATGGAAGTATTAGAGACTCTAATGAGTACATTTTTAATGAAGATATAGCACTTGATAATTTTTTATTATTTCCAGAGAATATTCAAATGGCATTTTTTGGTCATACCCATGTTCCTATTATTTATGAATTAAAAAATGATGATACTCTTATTACACATTGGATGAACGAAGAAATCGAGTTCTTTTTAGATGAAAGATCTAAATACCTTATAAACCCTGGCAGTGTAGGACAACCGAGAAATGGTGATAATAGGCTTTCATATATAATATGGGATACAAAAAAAAATGTAATACATTATAAGAAAAAAAATTATAATTATATTATTACTCAAAAAAAGATTTATGAAGCAAAATTACCTGAGATATCTGCAATGAGACTGGAAGAGGGATACTAAATGACTGCTAAGGCTCCCAGAGGAGAAAGACTCACAATAGTTTTAGCAGGAAGAAGAAATGTTGGTAAATCTTCCCTGATTAATGCACTTGCAGGTCAAGATATTTCTATTGTTTCTGATATTCCCGGTACTACAACAGACCCAGTAAGAAAAGCTTATGAACTCCTACCGCTTGGTCCGGTAACATTTGTGGATACTGCTGGTATCGATGATATTGGTGATATTGGGAAACTAAGAACTAAAAAAAGTTATAAGGCTCTTAAAAATGCTGATATTGTTTTACTTGTTGCAAATGGTGATTATTGGAAAGAAGAGGCTGTTTTAGAAAGTCTTCTTAAAAATCAAGGAATACCGTATATCATAGTATTTAATAAGTCAGATATTATAACTGTTGATGAAAATATTCGCAATTCTTTATCAGGAGTTTATATAGAAGTATCAGCCCTTAAAATAACTGGAATAGATTTATTAAAACATAAAATATTTGAATTAGTACCCGAAAGGGTGCATGAAAAAAGTATTATTGGTGATATTGTTAGTCATGGAGATATGGTAGTTCTTGTAGTACCTATAGATCTTGCAGCACCAAAAGGAAGACTCATACTGCCTCAGGTACAGACAATTAGAGATCTTTTAGATAATGATTGCGTTACCATGATTGCAAAAGAACGCGAACTAGAACTTAGTCTCGAAAAACTATGTGAAAAGCCAAAGCTAGTCATATGTGATTCACAGGTAGTACTTAAAGTAGTAGGAGATCTTCCTGAAAATCAACCTGTAACAACTTTTTCAACGCTTTTCGCAAGATACAAGGGTGACCTTGAGGAACTTGTAAAGGGTACAGAAGCTATTGATAAACTTAAAGACGGCGATAAAGTGCTTATAGCCGAAGCATGTTCCCATCATATACAGTCTGATGATATAGGGAGAGTCAAGATACCGAGATGGATAAGGCAATATACCGGAGCAAAGCTCACATTTGATGTCGCATGTGGGATGGACTATCCTGAAAATCTTAGTGAATACAAATTAGTTATACATTGTGGAGGGTGCATGATAACACAAAAGGAATTTAGAAACCGCATCAGAGCTGCACACAATAACGGTATTCCGGCAACTAATTATGGAGTATGTATCTCAAAGGTACAAGGAGTGCTAAACAGGATATTAAAACCATTCCCAGAGTTTTTATATGAATAGTACAGAACAATACGGAAGAAGATTTTTAATTTCCATTCTTATACTCTCTCTCGGAGCGGTATTTTTCATACTAAAGGATTTCTTTACCCCTCTTTTTTTCGCGGTCCTTTTCTCGGCTGTGTTTTATCCCTTTTATCAAAAAAACATAGAAAGATTCAAAAAGAGAAAAAAAGGATTAATTTTCAGATTAAAAAAGGATTTTTCAGCAGCTATAGTAATAGCAGTACTTATATTTATAGTAATAATACCTCTTTTTATGACTTCTATACTTTTCATAAATGAAGCCGGAGAATTCTATTCTCAGATAAAAAATAATGTTGGTGGAAAAAGTGAAATTACAGGCCTTATTTCCAATGCAAAAAAATATCAGAACCTTTTATCAAAATATATACCTGATTATATAAATTTTCCTGATGTAGAAACAATTATAAACAAACAGATACTTCCTATTGCTAATAGAATAACTGGTTATTCACTTTCATGGCTTGCTGGGGTTTTTGGAAATAGTATCAAATTTTTGATGAACCTTGCCATAATGATACTTGGAGTTTTCTACATTCTTAAATATGGCGAAGAACTTGGAGATTTTCTTATTAGATTGAGTCCTCTAAAAACAAAGGATGAAATGAAGCTTTTTCTGACATTTAAAAATATCGGTAAGGGAGTCATTATCGGGAATACTGTATCAGCTTTTTCTCAAGGATTTCTTGCTGGTATTGGTTTTTTAATACTTGGTATTCCTCATTCTCTTTTCTTTGGTGTAATGGCTATTTTTTTCGCTTTTATTCCATTTCTCGGGCCTCTTGTGGTGTGTATTCCTATGGTAATCTATCTATTTATTATCTCAAGATATACTTCTGCCATAATTTTATTGATATACAGTATAATTGTTATTTCAAGTGCTGATAATGTGATCAAACCATATTTCATTGGCGAAAGCGCAAAGGTAAATCCATTTCTTATACTTCTTTCGGTATTCGGAGGATTAAAACTTTTCGGTATACTGGGTATTTTTTATGGGCCCCTCATCATTACCATATTTTTAACTATTTCTGAGATATATTTATTGGAAATAGAAGGAAAAAATAGTGAGCAGAGAAAAAAATAATACTATTGGAATAATAGCTGAATTCAATCCATTGCATAATGGGCATATATATTTGATAAAACAGGCTAGAAAAATATTTAAGGACCATATTCTTATTATTGCTTTATCAGGAAACTTTGTACAAAGAGGTGAACCTGCTATTATTGATAAGTATATCAGGGCTAGATGGTGTTTAAAATCAGGTGCTGATATTGTAGTTGAGATACCAACATCCTTTGTACTCCAGTCAGCAGATTTTTTTGCTCAAGGTGCAATTACACTTTTAAAAGGAATAAAATGTCAGAATATTATCTTCGGATCAGAAAGTGCCAACTACGAAAAACTTGATAAGATTGCAAATATACAGGAAAATGAAGGATTTAAAGAAAGAATAAATCAAAGTATATCTTCGGGAGCATCATATCCTACAGCTTATGCTTATGCCCTAAAGGATAATAATATAGAACTTACTCCAAATGATATACTTGGAGCATGCTATATCAGAGCTATAAAGAGAACAGCTCCAAAAATGAAGTATAAGATTATAAAGAGATTTTCAAGCGGATATTATAATGAATCATCAAAAGGGACAATAACATCTGCTAGTCATATCAGAAAGATAATATCATCAAATTCTAAAGAGGCTATTCGTTTTCTCCCTAATTATGTTTTAAATGATATTAATAAAATATCCCTGCCATCTATTAAAAAGCTATATGAAATATTCAAACAACAATTAATTTTTAATACCTTTCCTTTATCAGAAGGACTTCATAACAGATTTTTAAAGAATGTTTATGAAAAGGATTTTGAGAGCTTTCTTAATAAGGTTTTATGTCCAAGATACACGAATGCACGTATCAAAAGAGAGATGATCAATTCCATACTTAGAATAGATAATTCATTATTATCCCGTATAAATATAAAAGGAAGCAGATATGCAAGAATACTTGGATTATCATATATTGGAAGAAAATATATAAAGAGCCTGCCAAACAAATTTCCTCTAATAACAAATTTCAAGGAGAATAATTCTATACTCAAAGGAAACTCTAAGCTTTCATCTTCTATGATGAATATTGATATAAAGGCAGATCATCTTTATTATTTTATATGTGAAAAGGATATTTCCAATATTTTGAGAGTTAGACCGGTTTTTTATGGAAGAACTTAGAAATGGAATGTTTAAAAACACATTTTGATAAGGCTTTAGAACAGCATATAAGAGGAAAAACAGGAGAATATTCATATTATGCGGATTATTATGAAAAGATAATAGACTTTAAGAGTTTTCCTCCAGGAAGTACAGTATTTGACTTGGGTGCAGGGGATTGTAAGATTACAGAAGAGCTTTCTTTAAGATATCCGAATCTGGAATTTATAGGAGTAGATTTTTCTGATTCTCTTTTGAGTGGGAAAAAAAAGATTAAGACAATTAATATGGACTTAAGAGTTCCTGATTCTAATTTACTGAAAAAGAATTCTTCTAATAATGTGATAGCCCTTAGTTTCAGTGTTATACAATATCTTTCAGAGAATGAGTATTATAGACTTATGAAAGCCATTTTCCCTATTTGTAAAGAGGTATTTCATATGAGCATTCCAGATGATAGAAAGATAATGAGATATTATAGGGATTCTAAGACATTTTTATGGAGATTAAAAGCTATATATTCTAAGATAAGCGGGAAATATGGGATAGACGGATCTAAATGGCATTCTGCGAAAAGATTATCAAAACTGTCAAAAAATGCAGGATATAATGTTTCAGTAAATATTTCTGATGAGAATAAATTTAGATTTGA
>Ga0114934_10001157_pt1 | contig 17141 bp, 1 predicted proteins | sample 4SBtaG_2_FD_99695 | JGI IMG/M metagenome (GOLD analysis project Ga0114934, IMG submission 99695) | Deep subsurface microbial communities from Kolumbo volcano to uncover new lineages of life (NeLLi) - 4SBTROV10_white metaG | ecosystem: Environmental > Aquatic > Marine > Volcanic ...
ATTCTGATAATTTATGTTCCCCCAAGTATCATTAGCCCAAACTTTCGTTACATTGTACAATCCTGAATTTTGCGTATTTGTAAAATCATAATAATAAAGTTCTTTATCAGCTTCCACTGTCACTTTTAAATTTGAGTAAGTAATATTATCATAAACTGCTCCTGAAACATAATCATAATTAACTCCTCTTATTCTTACATCCCTATTATTTGGATCCTCCCAAGCAGACAATAATGCTGAGTTCGTTGTTGATAAAGTGTAATCTCCAGAACCAGAGATTGAGAAAGTTCCTAAATCAAGCCACGAACTACCGTTATATAATTGTAATTGTATATCAGGATTATTATTACTTCTAGAACTGCTTCCGGAGTTTGAATAAGAATCAACAGTTATGGTTATGTTTACATAACTTATATTTGTCCAAGAATCATTTGTTATTTGATTTTGAGTTATCCAAGGTTTATCTGCTTCATTATCTGCACTAGTTGTGTAAAATACTTTTGCTTCAACATAATCATAATAATTTATTTCACTAGAAACAGACATGTAACCACTCCAATCAAGTTGTCCTGTTGTTTCATCAATATAAGTTGAAAAACTAGAAGTAAGATTTTTACTACAAGTAATATCAATATTTCCTGTTCCTGAACAACTACCAAGATTTAACCAATTACTATCTGTTTGATAAGCAGCTCCTGCTTGAAGAAGATAAATTTCTCTATTATAAGTTGTACTAACAGTTGTGCTACTCTCAGTTGTAAATTGAATAGTATTAATATTTGCAATTGGTTCTTGAATAAAAAATTGAAAATCAGCTACAATCTCGTCATTTCTTCCAGGATCTACAGAAGTTGCTCTACTATCATCTGAACTTGCTATTTCTGAGTATTGGGTATTAGTAAATTCTACATGTGTATTTCTTCTAGCAGTACTTCCACCATATAAGAATCGATCAACATCATTAAACCAAGCATTCTCTGCACTAGAAGTTGTAACACCTTGATAATTATAAGTTGTTGTTGCAGGTATTCCAGATTGACCAAGTATAGAATTGGTTGTTGTATTAAAATCATTAGTAAAAACATCTGAAATAGTTATTGTTGACATACTAAAATTATTTTTTGTTCCATTAGAATAAAGCACTTCAACTAAAGCAGCATCAACATTAGCCATCAAATCATTAATGCTAGAAGTTATTCTAACACTATCATTAATTGCTATTGAAGTATCATTAACTTCAGTATTAGAAATTACTGGTCCTTGATCATCATCTGTTTTTACAACGAATGAAACATCATCATCATCATCATAATTACCACTTGCACAAGTAGTTGCTGAAGCACTATTATAAGTAATTATTCCTCTAATAGTTTGTGTTCCTATATAATTATCAAGAACAACTTGAGTTGTCTTTGAAGTATAACCAGTTGTTCCACATTGAGTATTAAATAAATTAACCCAAGCACTACCATTATAATATGCAATTTGAGTATTATCTTCAGTTGCTCCCCAACAATAATACCATACTTCTATTTCAATTGTGTCGCCTATTCTGAAACTATTATCTCCTGGTCTTGCATCAAGGTTTGTTACAGTAATATTTTCAACACTTTCATCGCTATGACAAGTTCCAGAAGTACCATCAGTACAAGTATCTATAGCGTTTGGAGCATTCGGTTCTCCACTAGCACCAGTACATTGCAACAACGAAGAAGATGCTACGCAAGGACTTTCAGTGCAAGTAACAGCTGCAGGATCTATGGCAAATAACCAAGGTCTAGCTTCATAAAAAGTTTTGTTTAATCCTGAATCATCAACATAAGTTATTTTTGCTTCTCCTAATTCATACAAATAAGGACTGATTAAAGGAACTTGCGCTTCATAATTCAATTTTGAAATTCCTGAAAGATTATTCCAAGTTAACATTGTTGTATCATTAGAAGTATAAACATTATCAACACCTACAAAATTAATTAATCCAAAACTATTTGGAATAAGTTCTGAAAAAGAATAACTAGTATTCATTAATTCAAGAGAAGGAATTATTGTGAATTCATTCTTATAAGGTCCTTCCCAAGGATCAATAGTGGCAGGCACACTTCTCAAGATGTCAAACTCATAATCATTCTTCACCAAGAAAGAAGAAGTTACATTTACATTTATTCCATCAACAGTTGTTGATGCAATTAAATAATAAGTTCCTTCTTTATTAGGAACAAAAGTTGTTTCATAAACTCCTCTCTTAGTTGTTTCAACTATAGAATTATCAACAGTTGTTCTTTGAATCTTTTTATTATCAGGAGTTATTATTTCTAAATCAACATTCGCATTAGTAACTAAGTAACCATACTTGTCAAGAACAACCATCAACAAATCTGCTTGTTCACCAACCTTGTAAATAGGTTTCACACTATTAACACTTATGAGTCCTACTGCTAAATAAGTCTCTGTAATCGTGCCATCCTCCTTGGTGAATATCACCTTGTAGATTCCTGGTTGAACAGCTTTATCCCAATTTATTTCTAAGTCAGTTCCTTTATTAAGGACATTCAAGTGAAAATCTTCTTTAGCACCAAGAACATTCTTGATCTCAGCAGACTTTATTCTTTGAGAGATATAAGTTGGTTGTGTCAAGCCCATGTTTAATCTCAGATTAGATTCTGATACTTGTCTCACTCCTTGAACTCCTAATTGCAAATAGGTCTTTCCTTCTCCTGAAACACTAACATAAGATTTTTTTAGAGAATCCTGTATCATCAATGATTCTTCTTTCTTCTTAGCTTGTTCTCTGACTAGTTTATCTCTAGGAATATAGGTTTCACCAGTATTATCTGAACTATTCAAATAAGAATCTGAAAAAGAATCTGAAGAAGAGTTCTGAACAGAAATCAAGGAAGAACCAAGAATACCTGAAGAAGAATCTGATCCTGATGAACCTGAAGAAGAACTCTGATTAATAACTGGAACCACTGAAAAAGTTTTCTTCAAAGTATCATTAAGCAAAACAATAGTTACCAAATAATCACCAGTCTCATTAGGAGTGAACAATTCAAAATTAACAGGACGAATGTTCTTCAGAGTCTTCAAATCATGAGTCACTAATAATTCCTGAACATTACAACCTGATAAGGAAATAGCTACATCTTCACCTAAAGAATAGACTTGTTTATTAAGACTAAAATTACAAACAACAGGTTTAGAAATTACCTGTATATCCAATTCTGAATGACCCAATTGAGGACTATCAAGAGAAATAACATAATCTCCCTCAAGAGCCATATTAAAAGACAAGTTAGACTTAAGTTCACCTAAGTACTTGAATGAACCACTAGGACCCTGAATCTTCAATTCACTTCCCACCAATTCATTATCAGATAAAAATATAGATATTTTTTCTCCACTTAAATAAGTACTCTTATCAGTTGAAAAAGCAGAAACATTTTTTGAAACCAAAACTAAAAACAAACTCAAAAACAAAATTGAAAACAATAAACATAAAACTACTAAAGAAAAAGAAAAACGATTATTACCAGTCCTATCTTTAATTATCCTCATTTTAATCATATTATCTCCGAATAAAATGTTACAGTGCCTGAAGCACCAACCAACTGATCAAGAGTGGTTGGAATCTTAATCTCATAATCATAAGTACCTCTACTTCCAACATGAGATTCATTAACAAGAGTCATTAAAATTATGTCTTGAGTTCCTGAATATTGAACTCCCCCATCATTAGTATCCCATAAAATCCCTGTCTTAAAAGAACTAGTGTTCGTAGAATTCACCACAGGAATATTATTAATTATAGAGCCAAAAATATCAAGTGAAGTAACTTCTTTAGGACTTCCTAAAGATGTCCAAGTAGTATTAATATTATCTGTCAAATTAGTCGTTGACATGGCTGAATCAAGAGTGGCAAAATCAGCAAAGTTAGAAGAATTATCAACTTTTCTTCCAAGAGCTTGTAAACTTGTAAAAGATATTGAAGCATCACTATCAGCCACATAAATCTTGCCATTAGAACTATTACTACTAATCCACTCCCAAACAGGAATAGTTACTTTATCAGCTATTTCTAAATTACTATTAGTTAAACCATAAAAAATATTATACAAACCAACTTGAACAGTGTTATAAGCTTTGTTATTACTCTCATTATCCTCGCCAACAGTTCCTCCTGTTGCATAAGGAGGATCAACAACCACATAAATATTATTATCACCCACTAATGCAGTGAAAGTCTCTGAAAAAGTATAGTTCTCTCCTTGCTTAAAAAGAGGAATTGTGTGATCAACACCTATTTGTGCTCCTCCATTATCAGGATCTCCTTGATAAAACCTAACAATCACATTAGGTGCAGAACTACTTCCTAAATTGAAAACCGTTGCATTCACTAAAACTATTTCATTCTCACTAGGAGAAGTATTGTTAAAAGTTATGTTACCAGCAGTTATTACAAAGTCAGGAGCAGGAATAGAAAAGTTTCTTGTTTCACTAACATTAGTATTACTTGCCAAATCAACGCATTCAACATACCAAGTATGAGTTCCAAAAGTAACATTATAAATAGTTTCAACAATAGTTGTCGGGGTTGATTGAGAATTATAAGATTTATTCAAAGAACCATCAATGTACAAACCACAATCAATAGTACTTGCTAAATTATCATCAACAGTAAAATTAAAAGTTACAGAATCATTAGCAGTGACATTATTATTAGGAGGATCGTTCAAAACAACAGAAGGATTAGTCAAATCAACAGTTATGTTTATCAAACTACTATTCTGTGAATTTTCTGCTTGATCAGTTGATTGCAATAAAACAATATGTGAACCTTCACTTAAAGAAGACAATGTATCCCCACTTGAAGCAGGAACAGCAATTGTTCCATGAGCATTACTATCAGAAACACTATCTACAAAGAACTGATAATCAACATCATAATTCAAGTTATCAGTTATATTAAAATTAATTATAGGAGTGGCTGAATTAAACCAAGAATTATTAATAGTTGTAATTATCGGTGATGGGGGAGTACTATCCTCTACAAAATACCAATCATTACTAACACCACTAGCACCACTATCTTCATAACATTCAACACTCCAATTATGCAATCCTTGAGAAACACTTGTTAAATAAAAAGTGTTATTCTGATCTCTATTAGGACTCGTGTTTGTTTGATTAAAAATTCCATCTAAGTATAAACTACAATTCACAAAATAAGCAGACTCTGCATAAATATCATTAATAACAGGCTTATAGATAAAAGACCAATCACCTGTATTGTTAAAAGTCATATTAGTAGGTGCTTGTAAATAAACACTAGGAGGAACATTATTAAACCACTTCCAAGTTTTACTAACATTAGTGTTTCCAGCATCATCCCAACAAGTAACATTCCAATAATGATAACCATTAGGCAAATTCACAATGGTCTTATTGAAAGGCGTTCCATTATTAACTATTTCTGTAGAGTTAACAGTTCCATCAATAGTTATATTACAATTAATACTTGACATAAAATTATCTGTGACTGTGAAATTAATAGTTGTTGATGATGAATTTATTATAGTGTCATTACCAGGGTCGTGTAAAACAATTGTTGGCTTAGTCAAATCAACAGTAAAATTTCTTGGATTAGTCTGATTAATATTGTTGAAAGCACCACTATCAACACAAACAACATACCAATTATGAACTCCCTCTGTCAAACCATTAACTGTGAATTGATTATTAGCACCCTCAGTGATTTCAGTATTACTTTTATTGAAACTTCCATCAATGTATATAGAGCAATTTGCCAAGTTATCATTATCATCAGCAAAATAAGTAAAATTAATATTTGCTTGTTCATAAGCATTAATAGCAGGACTTACTAAACTCACACTAGGAGTATTATTAATTGTGTAGAGCCAAGTATTACTGGTGTTAACATTAGTAGCATTATCTTTACAAGTAACATTCCAATAATAATAATCATCGCCAAGAGAATTCTTATTAGTATTATAAGTCGAACCACTAGCTAAAGAAATGTTACTTTCATTAATTGCGTTGTTGATTGTTAGATTACAAGTAAGGTTTTCTCCTCTAGAATTACTAACAGCATCAGTTACATTAAAACTCAGAGTAACATTATTTATTACTGTATACATGGATAAATCACCAGGACTCATAAGACTAATCAGAGGAGGAGTTACATCAATTGATAAATTCCAAGGAGAAGCCATATCTGATTGTCCACCACTATCATTACAAAGAACAGTCCAATTATGCAATCCATCACTTAACCCAGAGACTGTGAAATTATTATCAACACCAATAATTACTGATGTGGAATTAGTCTGAGCATAAACACCATCTACAAACAACTTACAATACTGAAGAGCATTGTTTTCATTAACCTGATAAATAAGAGTTTGCAAAGAAGAATTACTTAAAGCATCATTACTAGGATTTATTAAGAATACTTGAGGAGCACTATCAGTCACATTAAAATAATAATTATCACTAATATTATTATTCTTTGCTTGATCCCAACAAGTCATGTTATAGAAGTGTTGTCCAAGAGAGAAAGGACCAGCATTATAAGTTGTGACACCACCATTATTCGAAGTTAAGTTATAAGTATTATATGTTAATGCAGAACCATCAATAGTTATATTACAAGTCAAGTTTCCAGGCCAATCATCAACAACACTCCAATTAAAAAGAACATAACTAGTATCTACAATTTCATTTATAGGATAACTAATGGTTAAATTAGGAGTAATAGTATCAACATACAAAGTTCTATTCTCATCACCATAACCTGATAAGCCACCATCATCATAACAAACAACGCTCCAATTATAAGTACCAGTAGTTAAAGAAGCAACGATAGTATTATTTTGACCAGTAGTAATAATATCATTATAATAACTACTTAAAGAATCATTTAAAATCAAAGTACAATTATCAATGAAACTACTATCATCAACATAAAACACAAAAGAAACAGGATCAGTGTTCACAAAAGTATCATTAGGCGGAGTTTGTAAAGTAACAACAGGAGCAGAATTATCACCAACATTAACAGTTAAATTATTAGTATAAGCTGTTTCAGCAACATCAGTAGCAGAACACCTAACAGGATAAGAACCAGTATTATTAGCAATCAAAGAAAAACTAGCAGTACTAGCAGTAAGACTAGAACTATTAGTAATAACTCCTAAACTAACAGGATTACTTTGAGTGCCATTAAGAATTATTCCTTCTGAAGAACCAAAACCTATGTTTTCAAAACCAGTTCCTGGATCATACTGTGCGTAAACATTTGTGTTTGGACAACCACCATCAGTACAATTAAAAGTACAATTAAGAGTAAAAATTGTTGCTTGAGAATAAGTTACAGGATTAATAACAGGGTAAGTTATAGAACCATCAAGGAAACCCACTGTTGTGAGATTTATATCCACTAGCGAACTCCTTGTAGAATCCCAATAATGAGTATAACTAATATTATTAGTTTCATCATTAGTAAAAGTGAGTATTAAAAACAATTGTTCTGCAGGAGTAAGATAAACATCACTAGCAGGGCTACAAGATCCTTGCAAAGAACTAAATAATGGGTTGTTTATGTCCTGACAAATAAGTGTTCTTGTTAAGGAAGTATCTTGCTTATATAATTGCCAATTCACAACACCCTGACTTACAGGATTAGTAAAAAACTCTCCTGAAAAATTAATTAAACTACCACTATTTATGAATGCACCATTAGTACCCATGAAAACAGAAGCAGCCTCGACTTTAGCTGTGCTTGTTGGTTGAACAGGATTCACAAGAGATGAATGTTCAGTAGAATTTCTGTTATCAGCAAGAGTTATTGAACAAACACTACTACTATCAACAGCATAATTACAATTAAACCAACTACTCTCATAAAAAGTGCCATTAATTATTTTGTAAGTATTTTGAACAATAAGAGTTCTAGTTTCACTGGTATTTGTGTTACCTGCAGTATCAGTACAACTAATATTCCAAGAATAAGCTCCATTAGAGAGTGTCCTTGAAAAATAACTTGGTTCATAATTAGTAACTGTGTTATCAGTACTAACTGTTGATCCATTTATTATTAATGAACAACTAGTTATGTTATGAAGATCATTTGTTCTATAAGAAAACAAAACTGCATTAGTATCGCTTTGATAATTATTTCTTGGATAAATCAACGAAATACTAGGAGGAGAAGTATCAAGAGTTATTGAATAATTAGCAATTGCAGTTCCACTTTGAGAAATATTATCATAAGCTAAACAATTCCAAATATAAGTTCCGTCATCACTACCATCACTTGCCAAAGTTCTTAGGAAGCTTGCAGAATCAGCAGTTCCAGAAGCTGATTGAGTGCCGTTTGATTGCCAAGAACCAGAGAGGTTATTGTATAAAGTTATATTTACAAGATTAAAATCATCTGTTGCTGAACATTGAAAATTAATAGCAGGATTATTAGTTAATGATCCGTTTGAAGGACTTGTAAGTGTTACTTGAGGAGGGGCATCAGGACTTATACTAAAAGGAAAGCCATCACTCCCATCATCATAAGGTGTTTTTGAAACTCTACTTATGGCCATGTAAGAACCTTGAGTTTGTCCAGTAGTGTCAAAATAAAAATAAGCTGTCCCATCACTTTGAGTGGTGTTTGTTGTTCTTTGAACAAATAGTTCTGTGCTTCCACTACTTGCACTTACATCACTTGCAAGTCCAGTCATATTTATTTCATCAAAACCACACTCCATAACATCTCCATCACCATAATCATCACCATCAGCTAACAAGACAAATTGATTGTTAAATTCTGATGATGACAAGATGTTTTCTAATTGATAAGATACTTGCCCCCAAGAATTATAATAATCAGTATCTCCACCATAATCATCATCATGAAGAACCATTATGTCTTTTGAAAAAGTAGAACCATTATTCACACTTGCCTTCATAGCACAAGTATCATCATTATTACCACCATTATCATTAGAATAAAACCACCTATAAAAACTAATATTGACTTTACTCCATTCACTAAGATCTATTGTTTTACTGCTAATGCTTGTTTCCCCTCCATCAACATCTCCTTGATAACCAGTTCCTGAATTATCCCCTGTAGGTCCGGTGAATAAAGCATAGATTCCACTTCCGCCAGTAACATCATTTTCTGGTTGAGCATCAACACCGCCAACTTGATAATTAGTAGGATCATCCCATTGCCACCAACCAGCAGTTGCGCCATCAGTACTTAATGGATCTCTTGTCCAGTAACTTCTTAATGTAGAGTTTTCTCCATTATCATAATAAATTATTTTTTTAAACGATTTAGTAGTGCTTTGAGCACCCACTCCCGTATTATTATAATAAGCATAAAATCTTGGATTACTAGTCGTTGTTGATTCACTAACACTCAAATTAGCATAAAACCTTACTAAACACCAATCATTATTATCTCCTCCAAAACTCTTTGCTTCAACTAAGTTTCCTGACGCTGTAAAAGTTCCTTGACTTCTCAAACCATAATCAACTATTCTTACTTCATTACAATTACTTATGTTTCCTGCGAGTCCAGTAATATTAACTTCAACTATTGCATCTGTTCTTGTTGTAGCATCAGGTTCAGAAACTGCTAATGGTTTTCTTCTCTGCCAAGCAATATTCCACCAACTAAGTTTTGTTGAACCCATTATTATATCATTAGTTGTTGTTCCTCCACTTACAGGACCAACAATCGTGGCGTTAATTAAAAAATTAGCTAAGTCTCCACTAGTATAAGCAGGCTTATCTCCAGTAACAACTACAGTTATTGTTTTTGTAACATCAAAAGTAAAAGTTCCATTACTAATTTGGTTACCATCAGTATCGTTAGCATAAACAAAATAATTATGAGTCCCTTCAGTAAGACCTGAAGTTGATAAAGAATAAAACCATAAGTCAGGACTACTTGTTGAAGAGTTTGAAAGATTAATTCTTGTAGTGCTATCTATAATTATCCACGCTTGATCTATGCCACCAGTGTCAGTAACATTAACAGTGAAGTTCAAATTATTACCAGTAAGAACAGGATCTGGTTCGTCAAGTACAGAATTAATTTCTGGATAACCCGATGTGTTTATCTTCATCAAAAAAACCGCATAATCAGTGTCATCACTATAAGTTATTTTTTTTGCTAGTGAAACAGCAGTATAATTAGTTGCTGAATAATTTATTGAATTAAAAAGTAAGTTTAATAATCCTGTTCCTGAATTTGTTGTTCCTGCTTTTCTTGCAATCCATTGTTCTTCTGAACCAAAAGAAGAAGTTGGAGAATACCTTGTTTTTATATTTGCATCATCCCAATAAACATCTCTTCTACCATAACTACCTCCTGTAAAAGTAACATCAGAATAGAATCTAAGATGTAATCTTTCTGTTAAAGAAGAAGGAGTATAATAACCAGATCTCTTAGTCCAATCAAGAGGACTATTAGCACTACCAGGAGTACCAATATCAGATATCGTTGTGGTATTCATAATTATTTGTCCTTTGAAAGCATTGGCAGTAGTTCCTGCACTTTCTAAACGATTATAAACACTAATTGTTAATTGACAATCACTACAAGGAAGAGCGATATCCTGATATATCTCTGCATAATTACCAGCAGTCGCACTACTTCCACTATGAATATTATAAGAGTGAGTAGGACTATTGGCTGTTGTTGTTGAGTAAGCACCGTTATCAGCAGTTTCATCCTCGTAATAAGTCCAACTACTTGTTGTTTCAAAATCATTGTTTGATACATAACTATCTTGAACTGTTGAGTAACTAGGATTAGTTGCAGCAGTATTATTGTAATAAACATAATAAATAGTTGAAGTTCCTGCAGTTATGTTTGTTAAGAATCTTATGTAACACCAATTACTATCATCTGTACTTTCGACTGTGAAAGGAGTTTCTATTTTAGAATCGCTTGTTGAACCTTTTATTAATCTTAACTGATTTACACAATCAGTTATGTTACCATTCAATCCTGTTATATTCAATCTCACAATCTCATTAGTTCTACTCGTAGAATCAGAAGTTGTTAAACTAAATTTTTTTCTTAAAGTCCATGAAGTGTTCCACCAAGGAGTATTTGTAATTCCCTTTATTATATCAAGAGTTATGTCTCCAGAAGTTGCTTGAAAACCAAGGAATGTTTGAGAAGTCGCAGTCACTGTTTCACCAATCGTATACTCTGATTTATCAGTGCTTAAACTTACTTGAAAAGAATTACTAACTGTTACTGTACTTGATGAAGGTGTTGCGTCATGAGCATCAGTATCATTTGCATAAATAGTATAAGTCAAAACTCCGAGAGCAAAACCAGTAGTGTTTATTTCAACATAATAACTATGTGTTGTTCCAGAGACAGAGTATTGACTCATAGTATAATTTGTTCCATTAATATTCACTAAAACCGAATCCAAATTATTATCACTATCAGTAATATCTGCAGTAATATTAACAATGTAACCAAGAGGAACAGGATCAGGAGTATCAGCAAGATTACTAATAGTTGGATAATTACTATAATCAACACTCATCGTAAAAGTTGTGAAATCATAATCAGTTTGATAACCTGTTTTTGAAGAATTACTAAAAGAAGCATATAAACCAGGAGTCCAAGAACTACTATCAAAAATTGAAGAATATAACCCATTACTATTTGTTGAACCAGAACTCCTTGCAACAAACTCTTGCTCCTTACTATAAGAGATTGATGCATTTCTATAATTCAAAAACCAATCAATAGTTCCTCTTAAAAATTTCTCTCTATCAGCACCATTACTAATACCATTTCCTGATGTATCCACGATAGAACCTGCATAATATTCTGTTTTACCACAATAACCAACTCCTGAACTAGCACCAGAACCACAACTACTATCAAACAAACCATTATTAGCAGTTCCTGCCCTGTAATTACCAGTATCCCAATCATAAATGTTAACTGCAACAGGGCCACCAATAGTTGAGTAATAATCAGGATAAGTATCAGTTACTTGAAAAGAACTTCCTGAAGGACCAAGGTATTGAGTAACAATGTGATTCGCAACAATATCAGCGTTAAGAGCATTACTATCATCTCCAAACCCTGAAGTCACGTGAGTCAAATTATTCCAAGCAGAATTAAATATCCAGCCATCTTCATCAGCATCAAAACCAGTTTCAGGACCAGTGATAAGAACAGAACCTGAAGCTTGAACAAAACTATAAATATTAGCAGCCTCTGTAGAATCCCAACTGTTCCTGTACTTAGAACCTGTTGAATAATGAACATAAGGATAAGGAGTTAAAGAACTAAGAGGAACATCACTAGAACTTCTACTGGTGCTAAGAGTATCATAAAATCCTGTACTGGATAAACCTAGATTACCAAGAGCAGTATCGTATCTTGATTCTATATCTGTAGAGTCAGGAAAACTTCCGCTTCCTGTTCCTTGATCAACATAAACTATGAGCCAAGGACTTTGTTCTGTTGCTATTTTTGTCTTTCCAGTACTATTATCATAATAAATATAAAAATCTCTTTCTTGATTAGCTGTCAAATTTATTTTGAAACTTATCCATAAGCTTTGAATGTAAGCAGAGTTTCCTGAACAAGTTGTTATGTTCCAAGCCAAAAAATTTAGTGAATTTTCATTGTCATCTATTAATCTTAAACTATTATCATGAGCATCTAATGAGCAATCAGAGTCAAGAGTAATAGGTAAACTAATCCAATAATTAGTTCTATTAACTCCACTACTATCTGTTATTTCAAATCTTGTTCTATAATGAAACGAAGTATCCCACCAATCACGCTTTATTGTTTCTGATGACGAGTTTATTTTTATAATATCATTTGTAACACCTGCACTATTTACAGGATTGCTTGCGATTGTTACACTTGTTGTTGAATTAACATTGTCACCAATATAATAAGATGCTTTATCTGTGTTTACTGAAACTTCAAGAGTGTTAGTTACAGTTATATTTCCTTGTTCAGTATCTTGTTTTGAAGAATCATCTTCTGCATAAATAGTGTAAGTTAATAATCCTGAAGAAAAACCAAGAGTGTTTATTGTTACATTCCAATTATCACCTGAAGGATTACTCATATTATAATCTGTGCCATTAATATTAACCCATGCACTAATGACAGAACCATCAGAATCATTCATAGTGGCAGTAACATTAAAAGAAGAACCAAGAGCAACAGTGGTTGGATTTACAGAAAAAGAAGTTATGTTAGGAGGAACCCCACTATTTGCAAGAATCATAAGAGTAGAACTAGTTTTTGTTAATCCATTAAGATAAGCATCATTAGGAGTTATTTCGCAAGTCCAATTATCACCAACAGTTGTTTCAGAACTTTTTATAGTATGATAATCTAAATTATGATGACTAAGAATTTGGTCGCTTGTTAAAGCCCGATTGTATATCCTCAGTTCATCTATTGAACCAGTAAAATCTTCTGATTGATCATATCTTGTTCCTACAAAAATATCTTCTGTACTTTGAGTAAGAGTACCAATATTATAATCATTATTACGATTATCAGCAACACCATCAACATAAATTGTCGAGTTAGTATTACCATTATACACAAATGCTATGTGATACCAAGTGCCTGCTGTCCAAGTAGCAGTTTGAGACTGAATATTACCTGCGTAAGACCTAACTCTCATCCTTCCAGCATCACCACTATCAAAATTAATTAACCAATCATTAGCACCTCCACCCTCTCTCTTTTCAACAAGAGCAATACTGCTAGCTATACTACTATCAATTGTGCTACTAGGCTTAAACCAAAACTCAACAGTGAAAGGTTGTCCTGTTGTTGATAAATCATCGCCTTGAAATTGTATGTAATCATTGGCTCCGTCAAATTCATAAGCACCACCTACTTTTCCACCAGTTCTATTCCAAGTCGCACCATTAACAACACCGTTATTAGAGTTACCAGAATAATCTTTTGTCCAAGTAGAATTACTGCTTCCTTCAAAAGGAGTGTTTAAAACTTCTAAAGAATTTCCTTCAAGATACCAATTATAAATATTAATCACAGAATCAGAATCAGCATCGGCAGTTGATTGATTATTACAATAAATATCTTCAGTAGTCTCGTTATAACCAAGACTGCTAACAAGTGATGGATTGTTATGAGTGGGAGCTGCATTAGTAGTATAATCTAATATTAAGTAAGGTTGAACATTAGCAGCACTAGAATCAGTATTCCATAAATCCCTATCATCTCGACAACCACCATTCACGTATAAACATAATTGTGTAGTGCCTGTTTTTGAAATATCACTTGCAATATTACTCAAAGCTAAACTATGAAATTGTCCTGTTGATGAAGAACTCGTGAAGAAAACTCCATGATCAGTTCCTAAAACAGTATTTTGAAAATCAGCATTTTCAAGAGAACCTCCAAAATTACAACTGTAAAGTTCTACTGATTCCCCTGCGTCACCACCATTACTTGTTAAATAAACATATAATGTGGCTGAATTAATAGTTGCTGAATCAGGAATGCTCGAAGTATCAAAACTCATAAACATTCTATATTCTCGACCTGAACCAGTGTTCCATGTTCCTGAATTAATATTATTACCTGAACTCATGAGGGTGGTTCTCCTACCAGTAGATCCGCAATTTCTATCTCTAATATGACCTGAATTTCCTGTTGTAACATCAAATCTTTGATTACTATAAGTAGTAGGATCTGCAGCTAAAAACCAGGGTTTAGCCTCTACAAACAACAACGAATCATTAAACAAAGTTTTGTTTGTGAATATTTCTTCTTGAAAATTATTTAAGAGAAATGTTTTTCCCAATAAATATAATTCAGGAGAAATCTTTGGGAATTCTAATTCATAATATAGTTGAGTATTATTAGTGATGTTAGTCCATACTAAATATTTTGAATTGTTAATTATGAATTCTCCTTTAAATCCTTGAGGATAAGTGTTTAAAACATTTGCTTGCATAGGTATTTCTTCTACAACTGAAAAAGTTTTTTGTGTAAAATTCTTATTTATTGAACTCTTGTTTAACAAAGTTATTTTTATTTTTGAAGTTACTGATGATAACCAAGGATCAAAACTCATAGGAACAGTCCTAATTATATCAAAAGGATAATCTTTTTTTACATCCACATAAGTTGAGAAAGAAGTGTTTACTCCAAGAGCTACTGCTTCAACTGATAAATCATATCTTCCCTCCATGCTAAAAGTGTAATTGAATGAATAAATTCCTTTTGAAACCTCAGATATATTAAACAATGAAGAATTAATAATCACAGTAGTATTATTAGGAGTTGTCATAACAATTTTTAAATCAGCATTACTAACTAAGAAACCATTATTATCCAAAACAGCAACTAATACTTGACCTTTTTCACCAGGATGATACAAAGATTTGTTAGTGTTAATGGTTGCTAATCCAACTTCTACAAACGCAGGATCATCAGGGGTTAATTTTAATTCATAAAAAGTTCCTGGAGTTATTTTGTTTATTAATTTCCATTCTCCATCGCAAGTGTTTGAGTCATAATTCCACGAAGCACACTTATACAACAAATTTCCTTTTGCTTTTGTTATTAAAGAACCATTAGTGAAGTTTGTTGATGAAGGATCAATAACATAATTCTTAACTGCTCGCTCATAAGATTCAAGTTTCACACCGTCTAGTTTAAACTCTGATTCAACTTTTTTTTCTGATAATGTTTTCATTCTCAAAGAATCATTATCATTTATAGTTGCGTTTTCTAATCTTATTAACAAATCATTGTCTTCAGATAATATTAATAATTCTTTAGATTTCTTTTGTTTGACATCAACTTCATTTTCAAAACCTATTATTGAGGTTATTGTGTTAACTGTTTTTTTTAAATCACCCAATAAAGAAGTATCTATATTTTGTTTTACAAATAATTTGTAATTAATATTTTCACTGGTTACTCCTCCTTTTCCTTTAACCCATTCAGCACCAGAATTATCAAGAGTCATAATTTCTTCTGTTAAATCCTTAATATTTTTTTGCTCGAGAGTGTTTGGTTTTGATAGTTCTTCAACCCAATTAAAATTGTTTAAATTATTCAAATTGTTCAAATCATCTAAATTATCTAAATTGTTTAAATTACTAATTTTACTTAAATCAAAATCATAATTATTGTTGTTATAATTAGTTTTATTAAAAATAGAATCATTAAAACTAGAATTAATAGATTTGTTAAAATTACCATTGGTGACATTAGGAATATTGGTGGCATTAGTAGCATTAGTGACATTAGAATTAGTATGAGTAAAATGAGTAGTATTAACAGTAGCATTATTAGTATTATTAGTAGTATTAACAGTATCATTATGAGTAGTATTGTAAGCAGTATTATTATCAACAATTTCAGAATCAGAAATATCACTTTTTTGTTTAACTTCAAAACCCACTCTTTTAAGTTGAGAACCCCTAACTAATTCAACTTGATAAAAACCGCTCTTAGTAGGAGTGTAAATTATATCTGAATCATCATTACCAATAAATCTTAATTTTTTTCCTTCAAACAATAAATAAATAACATCAGTTGATAACCTGCCAAGAACTTTAATATTCACCTCTTCTCCCAGAGAGTAAACTGGTTTATCAGTTGACAAATCCATTTCAGAAACAACATTAAAAGATAATACTTGAGGGTTGCCCAATTCATCAACTAATAATATTTGATAATCTCCTGGTAAAGAAGGAGTGAAAGCTATTTTTCCTTCTGCTTGTTTATACTTGTAAGTCTTAGGAATATTCCCTAATAGTTTAATTGTAAGATCATAAGTAATTCCTTTTCCTAAATCTAAAATAACTGTTTCTCCTAGTACATAAGTGTTTTTTTCAAGGACTATTGGTGCAGATGTTGAACTGGGTGCTCCTAAAACCATGGTTGATGATAAAGATAATATTGATGACAGTGTGAATAAAACAAACAAGAATAGTGTAAATACTAATAAGGACGAATATACAGTGTCTTTTTTAATACTTGTTCTAGTTTTCATTTAGACACCTCCTCCTTATTTAAAGAGTTTTGTCGATCATAATTAGCTTTTAGAACAACAAAGTTC
>Ga0114934_10001158_pt1 | contig 17137 bp, 18 predicted proteins | sample 4SBtaG_2_FD_99695 | JGI IMG/M metagenome (GOLD analysis project Ga0114934, IMG submission 99695) | Deep subsurface microbial communities from Kolumbo volcano to uncover new lineages of life (NeLLi) - 4SBTROV10_white metaG | ecosystem: Environmental > Aquatic > Marine > Volcanic ...
CAAAAAATCTTGAGGAATTAGCGGCGTTGACCGCTCTGTTGCGACCCGGTTGTCTAAAGGCAATCGTTGATGGCAAGTCCATGACGCAGCATTATGTTGATCGAAAAAGTGGAGAAGAAGAGGTAACCTACATACACGAGTCTCTAGAACCCATCCTAGAAAGAACTCAGGGGGTTCTTGTTTACCAAGAGCAGTCCATGAAAATAGCACAGAAGATCGCAGGGTTCGATCTTCAGCAGGCAGACGACTTAAGAAAAGCCATTGGAAAAAAGAAGGCTGATCTTATGGGCAAAATCAAAAGGGAGTTTATCAAGGGGGCTGAAAATGAAAATGTTGTTTCTAGAGAAGCAGCGGAGGAGATATTCTCATGGATTGAAAAATCCAGTCGTTATGCTTTTAATAAGTCTCATGCTGTTAGTTATGCTATTTGTGGTTATTGGTCCGCTTACGCTAAAGCGCATCATACAATCGAGTTCTATTGTCATTGCTTAAGGCACGCTAAAAATAAGCCCGACTCCCAGAGAGAGGTTAAAGAACTGGTATCGGATGCAAAGACGAATGACATTTTTATACTCCCGCCCTCATTGGAAGCATTGAATGAGGAGACCTGTATAATTAATGACAGAATCCATTTTGGATTAACGGATATAAAGTCTGTTGGCGTTAATCAAATACAGAAATTAAAGGAAAAGCTAACTCTGGAAGAAGAGTCTTTAGGGAAGAAGATAGTTGATTGGGACTGGTATGAATTTTTGGTCAGGCTTTCAGACAAGATAAGTTCAGCCACCGTCATAGCAATGATTTCTGTTGGAGTATTTTCTGCCAAGAAGGTGAGCAGAAATAAAATGTTAGACGAGTTCGATACTTGGCTGAAGCTCACAGACAAAGAAAGATTGTGGATATATGACCGACATGAAGAATGGCAAAACTTAAAAGAATCCCTTGTGGCTCTACGACCCACAAAGAAGATGGGAGGGGGAACATTTAACCACAAGAGAAGTGAAATAGTCAAAGATTTGATTAAACAGATAAGAAATCCTGCTTGTTCGCTTGAGGATACTCCAGACTGGGTTGCCGGAATCGAGCGGAACTATTTGGGTGTACCCATCACTTATTCAACAGTTGATTCTTGTGATACCAGTTCTGCCAATACGACATGTAAGGATTTTATAAAGGGGAAGGGGAAGGACGTGGCTCTAGCCGTATCCATTAGCAGTGTTAGGCCATACACCTTGAAGAAGGGTAAAAATAAAGGGAGGGATATGGCATTTTTGTCTGTTGAAGATCAGACAAGTCCGCTGGAGGATGTGGCCATTTTTGCAGATGAGTGGGAAGAATACAGAAACCTATTATATGAGGGAAATACTGTGGTGATATACGGTGGGGAATCCAAAAGAGGTAAATATAAATCAGACAGGAGTCTTGTAATCGAAAGAGTGTGGCAAATATAAGAACTTATAAGTATAGTATTACGATCAAACGTCATTTTTTGGAAGGAAGATACATGAATAACATTACGAATGATTGTCGTTTCTTTGGAAGGCTTGTAGCTAATCCCCAGTTGATTAAGACTAGAAATGACGTAGATTTAGTTACTTTTACACTTGCCGTTCCAGAATTTCGCAAGGAAAAGGATGGGGAAAAGAAAAGAAACGTTAGCTATTTTGACTTTGAGGCTTGGGATACAGGTGCTGTAACACTTGCTAAGTATAGCGAAAAGGGAGATGAAATCTTTGTACACGCATCTGCTAGACCGAATAACTGGACAGACCGAGAGGGTGTAAAAAGATATCAAGTAAAGTTTAGGGTAAAAGAATTTAAAATTCTCAATTACAATAAGAAGAAGGACGAGACCAATAAAGAAAATGAAACGGTTGAGTCTGTCATTACTGAAGATGGATAAAGATTCTAGTTTAAAATCCAACGAGTCAAAACTTGAGGAACAATTGATCCAAAAACATTATGGATTGGTTGTTTCTCAGGCTTTGAGTTTTGCCAGCAACGACAAAGGCGCTCTTGAAGACTACATACAGGTTGGATTGATAGGCTTACTGAAAGCTGTAAGAAAATATGATGAGGACAGGGCAAAATTTTCTACTTTTGCATCTGCCTGTATAAAAAACGAACTCATAAATTTTTCTAACAGGTCACTAAAGAAGAACAAGAAGGTTAAGATCATGTATAATACTGATCTTATGTCAAACCTTTCCGACAATGCTAAGTATTACTACTTGGAAAAGGATAAGCTTTTCGAAATTGAACATAGCCTTTTGACAAAAGAACAGAGGCTTATTCTGAAAAGAAAAATGGAGAACTATTCTAACAGGGAAATTGCCGAGGAGGTCGGTTGCTCTAAAGGATCTCTTAAGAATAAGTTTAAACAGATAATAAAACTTCTGCGAGAAGCCCATTTAGATGAGTAGAAAGAAAAAAATTCTTTTATGCTGCGAGGCAAGCTACCTTAATACTGGATATGCCACTTATGGTAGAGAGGTCATGAGGAGACTCCATCAGACTGGAAAATATGATCTTGCGGAATTCGCCAGCTATGGGGAGTCTGCCGACCCAAGAGTCGGAGAAATACCTTGGAGGTTCTATCCGAACTCTCCGCAAAAAGATAACAAGCAAGAACTGAATGAATACCATTCCAAGGGAACAAACCAATTTGGAGAATGGAGATTTGAACACGTTCTTCTAGATTTTCAACCAGACATAGTGTTCGACATCAGAGATTTTTGGATGATTGACTACCAAGAAAGGTCTCCGTTTAGGAAACATTTTCATTGGGTTATAATGCCAACCGTTGACGCTGAACCACAGAATGAGCAGTGGTTGGCTACATACGCTAACGCCGAAGGCGTTTTTAATTATTCCGAATGGGGCAAAAACGTTTTAAAAAAAGAGGGAATGGGGAAGATCAACTGCATTGGATGCGCTCCCCCATCTGCGGATGCGGCATACAGACCGGTTCTTAACAAAAGGGAGCATAAGAAAAACATGGGCTTCGATTCCGATACAATGGTTATCGGAACGGTAATGAGAAACCAGAGAAGAAAACTGTTTCCAGATTTATTCAAAACATTCAGAATGTTCTTGGACTCCTCTAAGAGATCAGACATTTATCTCTACTGCCATACAAGTTTTCCAGATGTTGGATGGGATATTCCTAAGCTCATCAATCAGTATGGTCTATCAAGCAAAATCATACTTACATATGTCTGTATAGATTGTAAAAACGCTTTTCCCGCATACTTCTCAGATGCCAGAACAAGATGCTCTTTTTGCGGAGGTCATTCTGCCGGATTGTCCAGTGTCCAGAAGGGTGTCTCCTATCAGTTTCTATCAGATATTATGAATTCTTTTGATCTGTACTTGCAGTACGCTAACAGTGAAGGCTTTGGTCTACCTCAAGTAGAGGCTGCTGCTTGCGGAGTCCCTGTCATGTCGGTAGATTATTCTGCCATGTCTAGCGTCATTCGCAAATTGGGTGGAGAACCGCTAAGGGTCAAAGCTCTGTATTCAGAATTAGAAACCGGGTGCAACAGGGCTGTACCAGACAATGAGTACTCGGCTAAGAAAATAGAAGAATTTTTTAACCTTTCCGAAGACGAAAGAATAAAAGCGGGCTTAAAAATAAAAGAGAACTTTGATAAATATTATCAGTGGGATAATACCGCCAAGATTTGGGAGAACTATTTTGATAGTGTGGAGATGAGACCAGAGTCAGAAACTTGGAAATCAGAACCGCGAATACACACGCCAGAAGTGAGAGTTCCTGATGAACTTCCCCCAAAAGAATACGTACAGTGGCTAATTATTAATGTCTTGGGTGAGCCGGAAAGGCTTAATTCTTACATGGAATCCAGAATGGTAAGAGATCTAAACTATGGATTTCATCTGGAGGGAACGGGAGGGATGTATTTTAATGAGGATTCGATGCAATTTGCCAGACCTCAATTTGAGAAGTTCAATAAGGAAATTGCCTATAACTATCTTCTAGATTTATGCATGCGTAGAAATTTCTGGGAGCAAAAGAGGAAGCAGCTATTGCTATGAAGGTGTTATATATAGGATGCTATAGAGACGGAACTGGGTGGGCGCAAGCCGCCATAGATTATATATTGGCCATGGACTCTGTGGGAATAGATGTGGTTCCCAGAGCGGTGAAATTAAATTCTAACTCCCCTGAATTGCCAGAACGAATCATAGAGCTTGAGAATAAAAAAAGTAGAGGGTGTGATATTTGTATACAACATGTTCTACCACACATGATGGACTACAATGGAAAATTTGAAAAAAACATTGGGTTGTATGCGACAGAAACAAACAATTTTACATGGTCCATATGGCCTGATAGAATCAATCAGATGGATGAAGCGTGGGTCATCAACAATCAGATGTCCACTGTTTCTAAATCAAGTGGAGTCAACATACCCGTAAAAGTAATTCCTCATGCCTCGGATACTTCTAAATTTGATTGTAATTATGAACCAATAGATATACCAGATTCAGATAATAACTTTATATTTTATTTTATTGGAGACTTAAACAGAAGGAAAAATCTGTCTGCTTTTGTAAGAGCTTTTCATAGCGAATTTGATATTCATGAACCAGTATCAATCGTAATAAAAACCAGTAAATACAATACTTCTCCCGACGATTGCGCTGCGGAAGTTAAGGAGATGTGCAGCAACGTAAAAACTGGCTTAAAGCTTTACCCCAGCTTAGAATATTACAAAGAAGATCTTATTATTACGGATCGTCTAGATGAAGAAACCATTAGAAGGCTTCATGCCTCTTGCGATTGTTTTGTTATGCCTAGTTATGGCGAAGCTTGGTGTATTCCAGCTTTTGATGCGATGGGCTTCGGCAATACTCCAATATGCACGGATGTAGGAGGGATGTCAGACTTTATGAACGGAGGTGAAGGCATCCTCGTTTCCTCTAGGGAGGAGCCAGTGTTTGGAATGTTGGAGACTTTCGACGATTTATATACCGCCAACGAGACTTGGCAGTCCATAGATTCTATCGGCTTACAACGAGCAATGAGACACATTTACAATCTACATATGAATGATGATACAGAAGCGTATGATCTTATGAAAGAAAAGGGAAAGAAAAGGACTGAAGAATATTCTTACACAGCTATAGGAAATATAATAAAGAAAGCTCTTGATGTCAATTAGCCCCGTATCGTCAATAACAAAAGCGGCAACCCAAAAGGATGGAGACCCGCTGAATATACTCACGTTTCCTACGCATGAGCGCTACGAAACCAGCTTAGCGAAAACGGGTCATAATTTTTACGCCTACAGAGCCGAAGGAATTAAAAACTGGAATGAAAACTACGGTGAAATACCGAAAAACTACACGCTTCTAAATTCAAATCTTGGATCTAGGCAAATCCCATTACATTTGGATTTCGACTTGGTTCTGTCTCAAAATAAATTTGGACAATACCAACTAGCAAAACAGATTGCAAACACTCTTCATCTTCCCATGGTTAGTTTGGAACACACCCTGCCAGTTCCCAACTGGACAGAAGACATGCTGAACTCTTTGAGGGAGATGCGAGGAGATATCAATCTGTTTATTTCAGAATATAGTCTGGGGCAATGGGGATGGGAAGATAGAAACGATACGCTTGTAGTGCATCACGGAGTGGATACAAATCTATTCAAGATAAATGGAGAAGCGGAAAGAGAGAATCATATTCTTTCTGTAGTTAATGACTGGATTAATCGAGACTGGTGTTGTGGATTTGAAATATGGCAAAGGGTCATTAAAAATTTTCCATCTCATGTCGTTGGAGACACACCGGGTTTGTCGGAACCAGCAGAAAGTATTGAAGAATTGTCTAGACTTTATTCCAACAGTAGAATTTTTTTGAACACGTCTACAATTTCTCCAGTTCCAACATCTCTCCTAGAAGCTATGGCTTGTGGATGCGCAGTGGTCAGCACCGCAACCTGCATGATTCCAGAAATCATAGACAACGGCGTAAACGGATTCATAAGCAATGATGAAGATGAACTTAGAGAGTATTTAGCGATCCTGTTAAATGAAGAAGACACGGCGGCGATGATGGGCAACAAGGCTAGACAAACAATTTTAGATAAATTTTCAGAAGATGCATTTATAAAGAATTGGAAACAATTTTTAGATGCAGCTTCTCAAATCTGTTTTAGGGGATAGAAATGCGGGTCAGTATTACAGTCGGAGCGAATCAGTTTAAAAACGGATACCTAAACATAGATCCGATCTCTGGGGAACTGGATGGGGGCACCAAGGCTGATGTCCGAAATTTAGATGAGGTCGTTATGGATTCAGAATGTGTAGAAATTATAGCGGAGGGGGTTTTGGAATATCTCGAATTTGAATCGGCTAAGGCTGCGATAGCCCATTGGGTAAAAAAGCTCAGGCATGGAGGGAGGATTATCATTTCTGGCACAGACTATTATGAAGTTTGTAAACAGATCATGCAGAGGACAGTCGGCGTTAATGAGTTTAATAATTTAATTCACGGTGGGTTCACAGAGCCTTGGGATGTTAAAATGAGTCATATGTCTATTAATGATCTACAAAACGAATTAAAGTCTAACGGCATTAAAATTCTTAAAAAGCGCGTTAACGGATTTTCCATGGTGATAGAGGGTGAAAGACCATGACAGATTTTTCAGACGCTTTTATAAATCAGGAGGGGGATCAACAAAAATATTTTTCCGGCAGGGCCAACGCGGAGGATATAAAGGGGATTTTTACTTCTTGTGAAGAGTGTGTATTCTCTGTTTATGAAAATAACACTCAGATCTCGTGCAAGTTGGACAGGATAGAAAAATTCAAGAGCAAAAATGCTGAAGTCATTGAGGCTTGCAGTGATGAAAAAGAGTTCTATGTGATTAAATCTTTCTGTAATTGCTATAGAAATGCGGAATGGGGAGACAATCATGTCGATCACGAATCCTGTCTAGAAAAAGAAAATAGAATAAGATGGAATGCCATCATCGTTGCGGGGGGCGGCAAGTCAGAATCTGAGATGACAGAGAAAAATGTTTCTTCATTTTTGAAAGACTTAGAGAAAACCTGCATCAGCATAAAAGAACAAAGCATACCTCCCGTTGCCGTTGTAGTATCCAATAATTCTGATGTACCACCGTTTGATGTTTCACATAAGGCACATGAAATGTTTGACAGAACCGGAATAGATTTTTTCGTTTCTAATATAGTGGAGCCTAATTTTACTGATCTCGAATGTATTGATGACGCATTTCTTAAATGTAAAAATGGATATTACTCTGTTTTTAAGAGCGGTCATGCTCTCAAACCAGACTTATTTGCCTCACTGAATAACGCTATCAATAATGAGCTAGAAAAGGTCGCTTTAATCAGGGGGTATGACGGGATTAACGGCCTTACGGTTCAGGCTTCTATGCATAAATATTTGGGCGGAAACTTTTCCATGTCTATTGAGGAAAAAATACACAAGATTTGTGAAGAAGATGGGTCTAATAACATCACAAGAGATTGGGAGGAACTGGATGAATTTTCCTAGAGTCACAGTGATTATACCCAATCATAATGATGAAGAATATATACAAAATGCAATAGACAGCGCATTGAATCAAGACTATCTGGGACCACTGAGGGTGTGTGTCATAGACGACGGGTCCAGTGACAACTCATGGGAATTAATTAAGTCCCTGTTTGAAAATATCGACTCTATTGAAAGGGTTAAAGATTTTTCAATTGCAAGTGGAGTAAGAAATCATAGGAAAATTGTAGCTATAAAGAGACCTGAAGCTGGAGGCCCGAGTGCAGCAAGAAACACAGGCATAGATTTTACCTTGGCGGATACGGATATTTATGCAATGTTGGATTCCGACGATGAATTTTACAAGAAAAAGGTAAGGAGATGTGTTGATATTTTTACGGAGGACTCTGGGTCGGTTGGCGTAGTGTATGGGGATTACGATACCTACAATACAAGTACCGGGATTAAGATAAGAGAGTTTAAAGAGCCATTCAGCAGAAGAAGGCTGGTTAACGAGTGCATTGTTCATAGTGGTAGTGTTGTTAGCAAGGATGCCTTAGTTGAAACCAAAGAGGATACAGGATATTACGATGAAAATATGCGCACATGTGAAGACTACGATTTATGGATGCGTATCAGTGAAGCTTTTATGATTGTTCATATACCCGAAGCCATGACTCTGGTCAGAGTAACAGGGGCTAATTCAAGCTTTATTGTTGATAGCGAAACTTGGCAAAAGAACTGGCACAGAGTTATGGAAAAATTTCACCAAAGAAACAATGCGTAATAACAGATTTACTACTTTTGCCAAAAAGATTGGTAACCCGTTAACAGATAAAAATCTATTGTCTGTTATCATTCCGGCTGCCGGTATGGGTCACAGGATGAAATCCTATGGTCCCAAGTGTTTGCTACACGCAGACAAGAAATATACTATAGTGGAAAGGATAATTTATAACGTTTACAAAGTTTATCCTGATTCAGATATTATTACCGTAGTAGGATTTGATGCCGACAAAGTAATCAAAATTTTACCCAGAGATATACGAATTGTAGAAAATCAATTCTACGAAGACACTAATGTTGTAGAGAGCCTAAGACTAGCCCTTAATAATGCGGCATATGATAACGTTTTAATAATATATGGAGATTTGATATTCAATCCTGAAACCATCTTAGATCTGACGGGAAGCGAGTCGCGAGCCATTATTGATACGAAGGGTCGTTTTAAAAACGAAGAAATAGGGGTCACCATAGTAGACGGCAAGATAACTAATTTTGCATACGGGTTAAATGCTAAATGGGCACAAATAATATACTTAACTGGTCAAGAGTTGGAATTTTTTAAGGAGTTATGCTTTGACCGGAAAAGGTGCAAGATGTATCCGTTTGAACTCCTAAACATGGTGATCAACAGAGGCGGGAGTATTGGGGTTGTAGAGCCAGACGGTATGGAAATAAAGGAAGTGGATTCTTTGAGGGACTTGACATGAAAATCATGATAGCCAGTGATGGACCGCATGCTCATTACTACATAAGAATGGGCTGGGCAAAAGTTATCAGGGCTATGGGGCATCAATGCATTTTATGGGATATGCATTCCAAGCCCAGTTTTGATGCGTTTGACGAATTTGAACCTGACATTTTCATTGGCCAGACTTATAATTTGGAGAGAGGGGTTTTCCAATGCATTAAGGAGCGTCCCCATTTAAAGGTGGTGATGAGGGCTTCCGACTGGGGTGATGTTCAAGAAGACATTGACCTTGAAAAATATCCTGTTTTGGTTGCTCGATCAGATGAAATCGATCTGGTTGGAAAGCTGATGCAGGAGACCGGCAAGCCTGACTTTGTTTACAATCACTATCATGATAAATGGATCTTAAAGACTCACAACAAATGGAAATCTATTGGCGTCAAGCCTGTTTCTATGTTACATGCCGCTGATATATTTGAGTATTCTGGAGGAAGAGAAATAGATTTTCTTAAATGTGATGTCTCATTTATCGGGGGGTATTGGCCATACAAGGCTAAATGCTTGGATCCATACATCCTAAGACTTTGCCATCCAGTAGGTAAATACAACATAAAAATCTATGGCAATCAGACTTGGCCCGTAGTTCAACACTTAGGGATGCTGGACGAAAAATATGTCAAGGATACCTTTTGCTCGTCTACCATATCTCCTAATGTAAGCGAGCCGCATTCACAAGATTTTGGATACGATATTATAGAGCGCCCATTCAAAGTATTGGCCGCTGGTGGATTTTGTATATCTGATTACGTACAGTCTATGGCAGAAGATGTATTCAATGATGAGGAAATCGTTTTTGCCAAAACCCCTGAAGAGTTTGAAGATAAAATAAGATACTATCTTAGACACCCTGAAGAAAGAATACCATACATACAACGGGGTCATAAAAGCATATTGGAAAAACATACCTATTTTCACAGGGTTGCTAAAATTTTTACAGAACTAGGACTACCCAAAGAAGCTGATAGCTGCATGGATTTGCTCAATGGTGCAATGGAGGGAGCATAATGAAAGTTTTAGTTACAGGCGCTACCGGATTCTTGGGGCAAAGGTTGGTTGCGGACCTCTTGATGAGCGGCTCATACGAACTTATCACCATGAGCAAGAAGCCTATTTTTGCCACCAGAACCAAACACTATTGTTGCGATTTAGGATTCACCAATCCTGACAGCAAGCACTATTCCTTTTTCCACAAAGTTTGCAAATCAGAACGCCCAGATGTAATCTTTCACCTAGCTGGCAATCCACTCAGTAGGCTGGACGAGCAGTCCCCACACTCCATCCTAGTGGACAATATAATCGGAACTCAGAAAGTTTTACACTATGCTCCTGAAGGTTGTAGGGTTGTTTTGGCTTCGACAGTCATAGTTTACGGAGACTGGTTGTTAAAAGACAACCCAGATGCGCAATATGAAGAGTCTTGCAAAACAGATCCCACCTCGGTTTATGGTATGACAAAAAGGGCAGCGGAAAGTTTGGTGGAAATATACACATCTTCTGAAAGAATCAATGGCGTCTCTCTAAGACTATGCGCCACCATCGGACCCAATCTAACTCATGGTGTTATAAAAGATTTTATGACCAAGTTAAAATCATCAAGCACGCATCTTGAAATACTGGGGGACGCTCCGGGTTCCACAAAGCCCTATTGTCATATAGACGACGCCATCTCAGCACTAAAACTTGTGGGATTCTCCGACCTATCTGGAGAATTTAATGTTGTTCCAGACGATACAATCACCATAGAAAAACTTGCATACTGTGTGATGGACAATTTCAATATCCAAAAACCCATAAAATGGTTGGGAGAAGGGGCTAACTGGAAGGGCGACAATAGGGCGATACAAATAAGCAATGAAAAATTGAAAAACGCTGGATGGAACCCTAAGTTTTCTAAGTCAGAAGACGCAATTAAGAACGTGGTGTGTTCATTTTACGATGAAAATATTATACATTCCGATAATAAATGAATCGCATGTACATAGTGTACAGGCTGGAGACTATCAAGCAGACTCTCTGTTTCATGGTCTTAGATGTCTTCTAGGTGAAGATGTAGTTGATGGCTACAAAATGTGGCATCTATATGAGAGCCTGAAAGATACTCCAGAAATAATACCACAACTATGGGGAAAAGGTTTTACCATATACGGCTTACTACCAGATGCTAACATAGACAGGGACGATATTGGACGTAAAATAATCAACCACTACTATGATTATTTAGTCATGCCGATACATCATACACTGAATGGGAGGTATGACGCTGTTCTGGGAATCTTGGAATCTATTAAGCTATATTACGATACGAATGAAATAATAATAGTAGACGGGTGGGATAGATCTGATATAAATAAAGATATAGCAAGCTGCGGCATCTACTTTAAAAGAGAGCTATTTGATTTCTACAGTAGTGTAGCGCTTCCAATTTCTTTTTCTATTCCCGAAGAAAAAATTTGCGACCCGCTTGAAAAAAGTTTTGACTTCGCCCCGCTAGTTCCGAATTGTGTGGGCATTCATCAAGATAGTTATATTTATGATGACGAGGGGGATTATTACGACGATTACAGAAAAAGTTATTTCGCGTACACCTGCAAAAAGGGAAGGGACGAAATGATTAACGAGGGCTGGGATTGCATGAGGCACTATGAGATACTGGCTTGTGGATGTGTACCGTTCTTCACAGATATAGAAAAGTGTCAAGCCAGCACTCTGACTAGATTTCCCAAAGAGCTATGCATTGAAGCTAAGAAAATATCAGGAGTTCGCCCCGGAACCAGAAATAAATATGATCCAAATGAGGAAACTTTCATAGGTACAGCAAAAGAGATCCTGCCGGGAGAAAAAAGAGGGGATATTGATTTCTCAAAATTTGATTCAATTCGGTATAATGATATTAGGGAGCAGCTAATCCACCACACTAGAACAAAACTAACAACCATAAGCACGGCCAAAGACTTTTTGCATAGGGTAAAAACATGGGGTTAAAAATAGAGAAGGCGTTTTGCCTTTGCGTAGACAAGCGGCAGGAGCATTGGGAAGATCTGGAAAATCAATGCACTCTCAAGGGAATCCCATTTGAAAAATTCGTAGCGGGAAAGGGGGAGGTTTTACCACGTCATACGTATGACTATGTAGACGACCCAGACCCAGAAATAGATACTTGGACTTATGGACATCCAGATAATGGCACATGGGTCAACCATTATAACGCTTTTATTTGTCACCAGAGAATAATTCAGAGGGCCAAAGATCAAAGGCTTGAAAACTTTCTAATGCTTGAAGATGATGCTTATTTTACTAACAGGTACGATTTAGTATTGGGAAGCGTCCAGCATCATTTTGAGGGGGACGAACCTCTTAAATGGGATATGATATATTTTGGCTGGTGGATTGGAATGGAGGATGACGAATGGAATAAAGAATTGGAAGAGGCTTTTGAAGAGAAGAAATTCACCGCCATCGCAAGAATATTTACACACACCGGAGGACTTCATGGGGTTCTAATAAACAACACTATGTATGACCGACTTTTACGGTTGAATCCCATAGCCCCAATGGACATGCAGCTAAATAACTTCTATCATCAAGGCCCGCGTAGCATACAATCTTGGATAATGGCCCCAAAGATAATACATGACAAGGGAATATTTAGCGAGTGCGAACAAAACGAAAGTCCGAGGTCAACCATATGATATCTTTGTTTGTGGCTTCTAAAAACAGAGCAAGTCAACTAAGGCTTCTCTTGGAAAGTTTGAACAAAAACTGTTCTGATCTCTTTGAGATAAATATACTGTATAGTTTTGACAATGAGTCTTATGAAGAGGGGTATAAGAAACTTCAAGAAGAAAACATAATAGAAGCTAGGTGGGAAGTAGAAGACTCTGATTCAAACGGAATATTTGTGAGACAATTTTATGATTTTCTCGATCATGCCGGTCCCCATTTTGCCTTGATGGTAGACGATAATGTTTTTTACAGAAAGAACGAATTGACACAATCTAGAATTGAGGATATCCTCGACGAGGATACTTTTTCTTTCAGCTTTAGGCTTGGAGCCAACACAATAATACAGAATCATGTCGATCTGGAAAAGCAAGACCCCTTGGAAGATCAGGATATAAAAGAGGATCACGCAAAGTGGAAATATACCGACAGAGCAGGAAAATTTCAGGACTACGCCTTCCCTTTTAGTTGGGACGGAGTCATTTACAGGACTAAGGATGTGCTGGACACGCTTCAAAACACAGATTTTTCTACCACAGACCATACATGGGCACCGCTTCCTCACAGGCTGGAAGAACACATGTCAAAAAATCTAGATAGATACTCCCATCGACAGTACATGGCTGCCCCTAAATACAGTTGTGTTGTTGGAATGGATTATAATAAGGTGATCAACGTTCATAACAGGGGCGGGCATAAGTTCAGAGCAGACGAAAAGGGGTTAAATGATTTATATCTAAAGGGTTTTGTTATCAGCTTAGACTCTATGGATTTTTCTGAAATTAAGAGTGCTCACGATGAAGTGCCATTTAAACTGAGGAGGATGTAATGAATTTTACATTTGGTATTATAACAACCGGAGACGAAGATGCCAAATTTCAGATTGGAGAAATCATTGACTCTATCGATAGGCAGTCTTTAAGAATTCCTGATTATCAAATTATAATAGTCGGAGGAGAAGATCTCCTGAGTCGAGGCGCCCTAGTAAAGCTAAATGTTGACCCCCATGTTCCTCTTGAATATGTCCCATTTGATGAAACGACTAAACCGGGCTGGATAACAAAGAAGAAGAATATCATTACCCAGAATGCCAAATATGAAAACATAGTTTACATGCATGACTATATGTTTTTTCATCCCGATTGGTATAAAAACTTTGTGACATTTGGAAGCGATTGGGATCTATGCATGAACGCTATAATCAATACCAACAACAGAAGGTTTAGGGATTGGGTTACATGGGATCATCCAAATATAGACCCCGAAACAAGACAGGTGGTACACTATAAGGTAAAATGGACACAAAAAGAGGCGTGGTGTCCTGATGGAAAAGTGGTAGAGGGTGGGGGCACGATCATGCCCTACGACTACGCTGGGGGACATATGTATATTTCTGGCGCCTATTGGGTAGCAAAGAAGCACGTTATGGAAGAAGAGCCGCTTAACGAAGATTTGTGCCATCACGACGCTGAAGATGTTGAATGGTCTCTCCGGGTTAGAGATAAGTACAAATACGTAATGAATCCATATTCTATGGTTCAGCTTTTAAGATTCAAGCCCCTAGATCCAACTTGGTTTAGGCTTATGGTTTATTTAAGAGACAACAATGATCAAATTAGTAATCTTTGATTTAGATGGGGTGCTAGTGGAGGCTAGACCCATCCATTATGAGGCATTAAATAGGGCATTAACCTCCATCGGTGAGGAGTTTGTAATCAGCAGAGAGGAACATCTCGCTGCATATGATGGATTGCCCACAAGAAAGAAACTGATAAAGCTCACAGAGGAAAAGGGACTTCCAGAAGAGTACCATGATAAAATTTGGAGAATGAAACAGAAGTGTACTGCCGATGTAATTGAGAATTTAGTTTGGCCAGAAGATCATACCAGAATAAAGAACGTCCTTCTCTCCCTAAAAGAGGACGGGTATAAAATATATTGTGCATCGAATTCTATAAAATCCAGTCTTGAGCTAATGCTGTCGTGTGCTGGATACATAGACCTCGTAGACAAATACATCTCCAATGAAGAGGTTCTTTATCCTAAACCTCACTCAGAAATTTATTTAACGTGCATGTGTGATGCGCATGTCAACCCCAAAGAGTGTCTCATAATAGAGGATTCTCACATTGGACGCAAAGCCGCTCATGAATCTGGTGGTCACGTTATGGGGGTGTCTGGCCTACCAGACGTAACTCATGACAATATATACAACGCGATAAAGAAAGCTAATAAACAAAATCAAAAGAAACTATTTAAACCTAAATGGCAAGGAGGGGAGATGAAAGTTCTAATCCCAATGGCTGGAGCCGGATCGCGTTTCGAAAAAGCTGGATACACTTTTCCAAAGCCCCTCATTGAGGTAAATGGAAAGCCAATGATTCAATTGGTGGTGGAAAATCTAAACATAGATGCGCAACACATATTCATAGTGCAAAAAGAACACTATGAAAAGTATAACCTACAGTATCTACTTAATCTTATATCTCCAAACAATGTGATTATTCCGGTGGAGGGTGTCACTGAAGGGGCAGCCTGTACAACGCTCCTAGCAAAAGAGTTTATAGACAATGATCAGCCTCTATTAACTGCTAATTCAGATCAATTTGTAGAATGGGACAGTAACGAATTCTTGTATTCAATGCAAGCTGACGAAGTCGATGGCGGAATACTAACTTTCAATTCCGTCCACCCCAAGTGGAGCTTTGCTAAAACTGATGAAGACGGTTTTGTTACGGAGGTTGCTGAAAAGAAGCCGATTTCCAACAACGCCACCGTAGGAATATACTACTGGTCAAAGGGAAGTGATTACGTTAAATTTGCAGAGCAGATGATTAAAAAAGACAACCGTGTCAATGGAGAATTCTATGTATGCCCTGTGTACAATGAAGCCGTCGAAGACAAAAAGAAGATCAAGACTTTTCATGTAGAAAAGATGTGGGGATTGGGAACGCCAGAAGACCTCAAGGTATTTATCAATGAGTGCAATTATAGCCATTCCAGCTAGACTAGAGTCTACAAGACTTCCGAACAAGATGCTGCTTAAGAAAAATGGTCATCCATTAATTTGGCACACCATTCTTCAAGCTGAAAAAACTGGACTTCCTGTTGTTGTTGCAACCGACAGCATGAAAATTTTTAATTTAGTGGACCCCTTCTGCATTCCCATTTTTACCGAAGCCTGTGAGAGCGGAACAGAAAGAATCGTTGACGCTCTTTGCCAACCATCATTTATTAGATACGACCATGTTGTAAACTGGCAGGGTGATGAACCAGAATTTCCTCCAGAAAGAGTCCTAGAACTCCTAGAAGAAATGGATGGATATGACATAGGAACATTCTGCACCAAGCCAACCCCCGACGAACTGTATGATCCCAACACCGTTAAGGTTCGCATTAATGGAAGGATGGAGGCAGTTCGTTTTACTAGAGGGGAATCTATAGGTTACAAACACATGGGAATTTATATCTTTAGCAAGAAATTTATACAGGATTTTCCATTTATGGAAGATAGCGAAGCCTCAATAGAGGAGAGTCTTGAGCAAATAAAATGGATGGAAAATGGATACAAGATCCTTGTCAAGAACATACCGGAGTCAACCATCGGTATTGACACAGAGGAAGACTATAAAAGATACACGGGAGAAAAAATATGAGAGTGTTCATAGGGTGGGATTCCAGAGAAAATGACGCCTACGAGGTGTGTGTTCACACCCTGCTAAAACATTCCTCCATACCTCTGGATATCGTTCCGTTAAAACAGAAGCCGTTGCGTATTCGCGGTCTTTATACAAGGGAAGAGACTGCCGTATCCACTGAGTTTGCTTTCACCAGATTCCTAACCCCACATCTTTCTGATTACTCGGGGTGGTCCCTGTTCATTGATTGCGATTTTCTTTTCACAAAAGATGTTGCAGAGCTATATAACATGCACGACGACCAGTATGCACTGATGTGTGTAAAACATGACTATGTTCCAAAAGATTCTGTAAAAATGGATGGGCAGAAGCAAGTGGCTTACCCAAGAAAGAACTGGTCTAGTTGTATCTTGTGGAACTGTGGTCACGAATCAAATCAAATACTTACCCCGCAAATTGTCAACTCTGAATCTGGAGCATTCCTTCATCGATTTCAGTGGCTTGACGACAGAGAAATAGGCGAATTGCCACTGGAGTGGAACTGGCTTGAGGGAGAATATGATAAGCCTGAAAACCCACCTGCCGTGATTCACTATACAAACGGTGGGCCATGGTTTGAGGAGTGTCAGGATGTGGATTATGCTGATTTATGGAACGAATCTATAGCAGAGTCCAAAAATGAATAGAGTCCTCTACGTTACCTCTTTCAACGGG